>ENA-UOYA01000010-UOYA01000010.1-activated-sludge-metagenome-genome-assembly--contig:-NODE-10-length-298189-cov-69.061191_pt1 | contig 298189 bp, 225 predicted proteins | sample MGYA00238163_ERZ764804 | MGnify/ENA primary metagenome ERZ764804 (study PRJEB28919, sample SAMN05720223) | activated sludge metagenome | isolation source: Anaerobic digester | place: Hong... | reverse complement strand
AAGTTACAAGTCTTAACGAAGTGCTTAGTGTGTTTGGTGGAATTGAAAAAATCACGTACGAAAACAATGAGATAGCGAATAAGATTAGAAATGCTGCGGAAAACCTTGCTAATGAAGTAGATAGATTTAGTGAATATCATTGATTAAGTTCTGCGAATTCATCCGATGACTTGAAGTCCTCGGATGAAGTTTGTAGGAAGTTGTGCTCCACCTCTGAGGTGGAGCACAACTTTGTGTTTATGCAGTTATTCTTTGGAGGAGTTGGAAGTTTTGGAAGGGGTAGAACCAGAAATTCTACGATACAGCATTTTTATTTGAAATTAATTCTAACATTTTGATAAAAATAATTATTTTGTAACTTTGTTACTATAAGAATAGGATTTCGTTCCCAAGAAATTGAATGAATAGGACTTGCTAATGAATAATGAAAAAACAGAAATATTTGATTCTGAAAATCAAAATAAATATTAATGGACAAAACACTTCGACACGTTACAATAAGGCACACACACTTTACTGATGGGTGCAAAATAAAGGATATAAACAATAAAAATGTATCGCGAAAAAGAATTTTTCAACTACACAAGCAGAACCTTACCCCGTCTTGGTAATGTTTTGTAATATATAATAATAAATTTTTAATTAAAGAAGTATGGCAAAGAAAAAAGACAACAACAACGAATCTTTAGAACAACATCTCTGGAAAGCGGCCGACAAGCTCCGAAAAAATATTGATGCCGCCGAGTATAAGCATGTTGTACTCGGTTTGATATTTCTTCGATATATTTCAGATGCATTCGAAGAACTCTATGCAAAACTCAAAAGCGGGCAAGGCGAATATGACGGAGCCGACCCCGAAGACAAAGACGAATACAAGGCTGAAAATGTGTTCTATGTGCCCGTAAAAGCCCGCTGGTCGTACCTGCAATCGAGGGCGAAGTTGCCCACCATTGGTAAAGAGGTTGACGAGGCGATGGATTTAATTGAGAAGGAAAACCCATCGCTCAAGGACGTGCTTCCCAAAGTGTATGCCCGCGGCAACCTCGACCCTATGAGCATTGGCGAACTTATTGACCTTATTTCCAATATCGCGCTCGGCGAAGCCAAAGCCCTCAGTGCCGACATCCTCGGTCATGTGTTTGAATATTTTCTGGGCGAGTTTGCCCTTGCCGAAGGTAAAAAAGGCGGACAATTCTATACCCCGCGATGTGTGGTTGAACTCTTGGTTGAGATGCTCGAACCGTACAAGGGGCGAGTATTCGACCCCTGCTGTGGCTCGGGCGGTATGTTTGTGCAATCCGAAAAATTCGTGCAAAGCCATCAAGGCAGAATCAACGACATTTCCATTTACGGACAGGAGAGCAATCAAACCACCTGGCGACTATGTAAAATGAACCTTGCCATTCGCGGTATCGACAGTTCGCAGGTAAAGTGGAACAGCGAAGGCTCGTTCCTCAACGATGCCCACAAAGACCTCAAAGCCGATTTTGTTATAGCCAACCCTCCTTTTAACGATAGCGACTGGGGTGGAGACCTCCTTCGAACCGACGGCCGCTGGCAATATGGCGTTCCATCAGCAAGTAATGCCAACTATGCCTGGATACAGCACTTCATTTATCATTTAAGCCCAAGCGGAATGGCTGGCTTTGTGCTGGCAAAAGGCTCGCTTACCTCCAAGACTGGAGGCGAAGGTGAAATACGAAAAGCAATCATCGAAGCACGGCTGGTGGATTGTATTGTTAACCTGCCGGCTAAGCTTTTTCTAAATACCCAAATTCCAGCCTGCCTCTGGTTCTTGAGTAGAAACAAGGCTAACGGAAAATACCGCAGCCGCACCGACGAAATTCTTTTTATCGATGCCCGCAATATGGGACAACTTATTAACCGTCGAAACCGTACACTTACCTCCGAAGATATTCAAAAAATAGCCCGCACCTACCACGAATGGCGAAACCCCAACGGAAAATACGAGGACATAAAGGGCTTTTGCTGCTCTGCCAGCATCGAACGAGTGCGCGAACTCGACTATGTGCTCACTCCCGGCCGATATGTGGGGCTGCCCGACGAAGAAGACGACTTCGACTTTAACGAACGGTTTACACAACTCAAAAAAGAGTTTGAAGAGCAATTAAAAGAAGAAAAGCGACTAAATAAGGCAATAATTGAAAATTTAAAAAGGTTAAAACTATAATGAGTACCGATCTTGTTAAAATAGAGGAGATTCAAAAGCGAATTTACACTGTTCGGAATGTACAAGTGATGTTAGATGAAGATTTAGCCGTTCTATATAGCGTGGGAACAAAGGTGCTCAATCAGGCAGTTAAAAGGAACAAAGAGCGATTTCCACCCGAATTTATGTTTCAACTGACCAAAGAGGATATGGAAAACTTGAGGTCACAATTTGTGACCTCAAGTTGGGGCGGAAGACGATACCTTCCTTATGCCTTCACAGAACAGGGCGTAGCCATGTTATCGGCTGTTTTAAGGAGTGAAACGGCCATTCGAGTTAGCATTCAAATTATGAATGCCTTTGTTGCTATGCGGCGTTTTCTTCAAACAAACGCTCAAATATTTCAACGCCTCGATAGTTTGGAATTGAAGCAGTTTCAGACTGACCAAAAAGTGGATTACATTTTAAATGCTATTGAACAAAAAACAGTAATCCCAAAACAAGGCATTTTTTACGATGGACAGGTTTTTGATGCATGGAATTTTGTAAGCAATATTATCAGATCTGTTCAGAAATCCATTATACTAATCGATAATTATATCGACGACACAGTAATCTCCCTTTTTGCCAAGCGAAACAAAGGCGTAACGGTTGCCTTGCTCACCAGAAATCCAAGTCAACAACTCAAAGCGGATGTAGAAAAGTTCAACGCACAATATGAACCTATTTTGCTTAAAGATTTTTCTGCGGCACATGATCGGTTTTTGATTATTGACCAAACCAATCTGTACCATATCGGCGCCTCGCTCAAAGACTTGGGGAAAAAATGGTTTGCATTCTCGAAAATGGACATTCAAGCAGTGGAAATGATAGAGAATTTAAAAAAGATAATACTTCCCGGCATTGATTTTCAGGATTACAGGACAAAATGAATATGAAAAAGGAGAAAACCAATAACCCGGACTTACAAAAGCAACCCGAAAATTATACTGCTGAGAAGGAAAGCAAGTATAAGGGGTTGAAGGGGTGGAGGGAAATGACTCTTCAAGATGTTGCTATAATCAATCCACCAGAGAAATTGACCAAAGGTAAAATTGCAAAAAAAGTATCGATGGAAGTATTACAACCATTTTCAAAAAGGATTCCTTCGTTTTCCTTTGAACCTTTTAATGGTGGAATGAAATTTAGAAATGGTGATACAATTATCGCAAGGATTACTCCATGCTTGGAGAATGGAAAAACCGCTTTTGTAGATATTCTAGATGATAATGAAGTTGGTTTTGGTTCAACAGAGTATATCGTACTTCGCGAAAGAAAAGACATTAGTGATAAGCATTTTCTTTATTACTTTGCTATTTCTCCTGACTTTAGATATGTTGCTATTCTCTCAATGACAGGTAGTTCTGGTAGACAGCGAGTTCAAACTGATGTAGTTGTAAATCATAAATTCCTCCTCCCCCCTCTCCCTGAGCAGCGTGCCATAGCCGCCGTGCTTTCCAGCCTCGACGACAAGATCGACCTCCTGCACCGCCAGAACAAGACCCTGGAAGCCATGGCCGAAACCCTCTTCCGCCAATGGTTCGTGGAACCATGCAAAAACGGGTTGCCGGAGGGGTGGGAGGAAAGGAAATTGGGTCAAGTTCTTTCTTTAATTGAATCTGGATTAAGGCCTAAGGGGGGTATAGATCCAAATCTAAAAGAAGGCATTCCAAGCATTGGTGCAGAAAATATAAATGGTATAGGACAATATGATTATTCAAAAACAAAATTTATAACAAAAGATTTTTTCAATACAATGAAAAGGGGAATTATTCAGGATTATGATGTTTTGATATATAAAGATGGAGCATATATTGGAAGAAAAAGTATGTTTGGTCGCAAATTTCCTTATGAAACATGTACTGTCAACGAACACGTCTTTATACTTAGAGCAAACGAAAGAATTAATCAATTTTTTCTGTACTTTATTTTGGAAGAAGAAGATTTGGCTCAATTAAATGCAAACTCTGCTCAACCTGGTTTAAATAAGGAAATGATGACATCATTTGAAATAATAATTCCTCCTAAAAATAGAGTAGATGAATTTGGTAATATAGTAAAACCATGGATTGACAAAATATTCTCCAATTCTAACCAAATCCGCACGCTAGAAAAATTGCGCGACCTGTTGTTGCCAAAATTGATTTCAGGGGAAATACGGGTGAAATATGAATAGATACGAAATTGACGATGTGGAAATGTTGTTGAACGATAATTATTAAAAATGTAGAGACAAGGCAATGCCTTGTCTCTACGGAAACGGAAACGGAAACGTATATGGATGTTGTCTAAATTAATGACAGGCGAAATACGGGTAAAATTATGAATAAATACAAAAACACATATCGCATACCCTCTACCCGATTGCTGCATTGGGATTATGGCCACAATGCCGCCTATTTTGTTACCATTTGTACGCACGACCGGCAAAATTTTTTTGGTGAAATATCGGATGGACAAATGGTATTGTCGGAAATTGGGCAATTGGCCAATCAATTTTGGTTGGAAATACCAAATCATTTTTCGTTTGTCCGTTTAGGCGCATTTGTGATTATGCCCAATCACGTGCATGGAATTATTATAATTGATAAACCAAACGATGGCGAAAACGAAAATAAAAATGGTAACGTCCATAACGCCAATAACGTCCAAAACGTCCAAAACGTCCAAAACGTCCAAAACGTCCAAAACGTAGAGACAAGGCAATGCCTTGTCTCTACAAATACCGATACCGATACGAATACGAATACAAATACAAAAACCATTGGGCAAAAACGGTTTCAAAACCAGGGGAAAAACACCCTATCGTCCATTATTGGTTCGTATAAATCGGTCGTTACCAAACGCGCACGTTCAATAAATCCCGCGTTTGCGTGGCAACGTAATTATTACGAACACATCATCCGCAATGATGAATCATATTACAGAATTTCAGAATACATAAACAATAATCCCCTGAATTGGGGTAAAGACGATTATTATGACCGTTAAAATTACCGAAACTACCATTGAAACCTTCGCCATTGAACTGCTTCAAAACCAGGGTTTTGAATATGTATATGGTCCCGACATTGCCCCCGATGGCACTAAACCCGAACGGCAGTCGTTCGAAGATGTGATTTTAATAGAACGTTTGCGGCAGGCTTTGGCTCGCATAAATCCTGCTGTACCCGCCGATGCGCGCGAGGATGCCATCAAACAGATTCTCCGCCTCAATTCTCCAGAGCTAATTGTCAACAACGAAAACTTCCATCGCAAGCTTACAGACGGTATAAATGTAAGCTACCAAAAAGATGGCCACAGCCGCGGTGACCTCGTGTGGCTGGTTGATTTTAACAATATCGACAACAACGAATTTCTGGTATTGAATCAGTTTACCGTTATCGAAAACAATATAAACAAGCGTCCAGATATTGTTTTATTTGTAAATGGTTTACCGCTGGTTGTCATTGAGCTTAAAAATCCGGCAGACGAAACAGCTACGCTTCATGCCGCTTTTCGACAGATACAAACCTACAAAGAGGCTATAACGAGGTTATTTGCATACAATGGTTTTATAGTTATTTCCGATGGTCTTGAAGCAAAAGCCGGCACCATATCGGCAAATATCAGCCGTTTTTCCGCCTGGAAAACCGCTGATGGCAAGGTAGAGGCATCGCCGCTGATTGGACAACTCGAAACTCTCATCCATGGAATGCTGCAAAAACATACGCTTCTCGACTTGATACGCCATTTTATTGTGTTCGAAAAATCAAAAAAAGAAGATAAAAAAACCGGCCAGATTACCGTGGAAACTGTAAAGAAAATGGCAGCATATCACCAGTACTATGCAGTAAATCGTGCTGTAGAATCAACACTCAGGGCGGCTGGATACAAATTCACGGGCACCTCGACAAGCTCAGTGTCCGCTAAGGTACAGCTGGCTGAGCTTGTCGAAGCCACCGAAGTGATGGAATTGCCCGAAAATTATGGCTTGCCGGGTGTGAACAGCCAGAGTGTGGGTGACAAAAAAGGTGGTGTAGTATGGCATACCCAGGGTTCAGGCAAATCACTTTCTATGGTGTTTTTTACAGGTAAGATTGTGCTTGTTATGGACAACCCCACCATCGTGGTTATCACCGACCGAAACGACCTCGACGACCAGCTTTTTGACACCTTTGCAGCTTGCCGTCAGCTTTTGCGGCAGGAACCTGTGCAAGCCGAAAGCCGTGAGCATCTTAAAGAGTTGCTCAAAGTTGCTTCTGGTGGTATTGTTTTTACCACTATACATAAATTCATGCCCGAGGAGGGCAATGTCTATGAAACCCTTTCTGAAAGAAAAAATATTGTGGTGATCGCTGATGAGGCTCACCGTACCCAATATGGATTTAAGGCAAAAATCGTAGATGCAAAAGATGAAAACGGTAATGTTGTTGGCAAAAAAACAGTCTATGGTTTTGCCAAGTACATGCGCGATGCTCTACCCAATGCTACATATCTCGGTTTTACTGGGACTCCAATTGAGAAAGATGACAAAAATACCCCGGCTGTTTTCGGAAATTATATTGACATCTACGATATTGAGCAGGCGGTTAAAGATGGTGCAACAGTGAGGATTTATTACGAAAGCCGTCTGGCAAAAATCAGCTTAAGCGAAGAAGGCAAAAAGCTGGTTAGTGAGCTGGATGAAGAATTAAAACAGGATGATCTTTCGGAAACCCAGAAAGCAAAAGCCAAATGGACACAACTCGAAGCACTTGTTGGCAGTGCCGACAGATTAAAACATCTGGCTCAGGATATTATAACTCATTTTGAACAACGCCAGGAAGTTTTTGAAGGCAAAGGTATGATTGTTACTATGTCGCGTCGGATTGCAGCTGCTCTTTACGAGGAAATCGTCAAAATACGTCCTGAGTGGCACAGCGAAGATCTGAAAAAAGGTGTCATCAAGGTAGTGATGACTTCGGCTTCATCTGATGGTCCTAATATTGCAAAGCATCACACCACAAAAGAACAACGCCGCATGCTTGCAGACCGTATGAAAAACCCCGATGACGAATTAAAATTAGTAATTGTCTGTGATATGTGGCTTACCGGATTTGATGTTCCTTGTCTGCATACCATGTACATCGATAAACCTATGCAGGGACACAATCTCATGCAGGCAATTGCACGGGTCAATAGGGTGTATAAAGATAAAACTGGCGGGCTGATTGTCGATTATCTGGGTATTGCTGCCGATCTTAAAAAAGCACTTTCTTTCTATTCAAGCTCAGGAGGAAAAGGTGATCCGGCTGTAACTCAGGAACAAGCCGTAGAGCTAATGTTCGAAAAACTAGAGATTGTAAAACAAATGTTTTATGGTTTTGCTTATCAGGAGTATTATAAAGCAGATACAAGCAGGAAACTTTCAATTATTCTTGAAGCAGAAGAACATATTCTCGGTATTGAAGACGGCAAAAAACGTTTTATTGACGAGGTGACAGCCCTTTCAAAAGCATATTCAATTGCCGTTCCGCATGAACAAGCTATGGCAATAAAAGACGAAGTTGCTTTTTTCCAGGCAGTTAAGGCAAGGCTCGCTAAATTCGATAAAACCGACTCAGGTAAAACCAATGAAGAAATTGAAACAGCTATCAGGCAGGTAATTGATAAAGCCCTTGTAACTGATAAGGTGATTGATGTATTTGACGCAGCTGGTATTAAAAAACCAGATATATCTATTCTTTCGGAGGAATTTTTATTTGAAGTCAAAAATATGGAACACAAAAACCTTGCAATGGAGGTACTCAAAAAACTTCTCAACGATGAAATAAAAGCAAGGTTAAAGAAAAATCTTGTACAGGGCAAAACCTTGATGGAAATGCTTGAGAATGCTATAAGAAAATACCATAACAAAATATTAACAGCCGCAGAAGTTATTGAGGAATTAATCAATCTCGGTAAAGAAATTAAAGATATGGATAAAGGACCAGAAGAGCTGGGACTTTCCGATTATGAATATGCTTTTTATACCGCAGTTGCTGACAATGAAAGTGCTCGTGAGTTGATGGGAAAAGAAAAACTTAGAGAATTAGCAGTAGTTCTTTACAATAAAGTACGCGAAAATGCATCGATTGATTGGACAATAAAGGAAAGCGTCAAGGCAAAATTAAAAGTCATCGTAAAGCGGGTATTGCGGCAGTATGGTTATCCGCCAGATATGCAAATGTTAGCAACTGAAACAGTATTAAAGCAGGCAGAAATGATAGCTGAGGAATTGACACATGGAAAATCAGAAGTTGCCTACTCTGTTTAAACTACGTTAGCAAACAGGTAGAAGTATTACAAAATATAGGCAAAATCATAAGAAAAACTCAGCCCATCAACAAATGCTCTATTCTTGTAAAACGGCGCAAAGGCGGAAAATGTTCGTAGAAAGCTAACAAAAGGAAATGAATAAAGATGAAAGATATTAAGATAGATGTATTGGGGGTTATTTTAGAGATCGCACAATCGATACAATATAACGGTAAGAGATTTAATGAAAGATACTTGCACCATTACTTCTCGCACTTATTGCAAGAAAAGTATCATTTGCTAAATCTAACTGAAAATATTTGGGAAATTACATTCCACCCAGAGTGGCCAACGTATAAACAACAAACAGGGTTAAACTTCGGTAGATATAAAAGGAAAAATAATAAATATCAACCAGCCCCTAGTGGCACAGCAGGATTTATTGATTTTGCAATTGGTAATTATGACAGTCCAGATATTGGGATAGAATTTTCATTGAAATATGGGTGGTCAAAAGAAGAAATTGTCTTTGATTTTCTAAAACTGTTAGACAAAAAAAATCCTTTTAAAATGTCTATTTCATATAAAATGATTATTAGAGAAAGTGAATTAGTAAAAGGAGGAGCTTTAAAAGACCTTGAAAAACATATGGACGAGGCGTATCAAGATGCTGTCAATAGATTAAATAATAATGGATGCGACGATTCAAGAGAAGTGTATCTTATTGTAACTGAAATTGATAAAAATAATAGTAGACGACATTGGTATTATGACAAGACACGTTGTAGTTTTATAGAAGGATTGCCTTTTCAACTCAAAGAAAGCATATAGATTTGTGCTTTGGTCTGTCCATCAGAACTAACAATTCCTTTCGAATCTGTATGTATACTAAGAAGTTGTACGGATTTTTTAAAAGTAAACTATTTTCATTCATCCGATAACTTGAAGTTATCGGATGAAGTTTTTATTTAGTTGGGCTTCACCTTAGAGGTGGAGCCCAACTTTGTGTTTATACAGTTATCCTTTGGAAGGGTTGGGAATGCTGAGGAAGAGTAGAACTCTAAGTGGATCCATATTTATCAACGCATTCATTGGATGAATTAGAACAATGACCAGCTACATCCCCTGAAATGACATTATCTTTTCAAACAATTTTTGGTTCGACAAGACAATATTACAACAAAACCAAGAAGAAATTGTATATTTGTGCAGATTGATATAAAAGTAATTAATGAATGAATTTAACAATTGAAAATATTCTATTAATTGGTTCTCTTTTACTTTTTGTAAGTATTGTTGTAGGAAAGACATCGTACAAATTTGGTGTTCCGACATTATTACTTTTCTTAGCAATCGGAATGTTGGCAGGGTCTGACGGAATTGGTGGAATTTATTTCGATAATCCACAAATAGCACAGTTTATTGGAATTGTAGCACTCAATTTTATTCTGTTTTCAGGTGGGCTTGACACAAACTGGACTTCTGTAAAGCCAATTTTAAAGGAGGGTATTGCTCTTTCTACTTTTGGCGTATTACTGACAGCTATTTCGGTTGGAACATTTGTTTGGTATGTTACCGACTTTACTTTTTATGAAAGTATGTTGTTGGGTTCTATAGTATCATCTACAGATGCAGCTGCAGTATTTTCAATCTTACGTTCAAAGAGTCTTGCCTTAAAAACAAATTTACGTCCTACTTTAGAATTAGAGAGTGGCAGTAACGACCCAATGGCATATGTTCTAACAATTGCTTTTTTGACTTTGGTAATTAATCAAAACCAAACTATCGGTTCAATAGTTATTTTATTCTTTCAACAAATGATATTAGGTGGTATTACTGGCTTTGGCTTTGGAAAGCTAAGCAAATTCATTATCAATAATATTAAGCTCGACTTTGAAGGTCTTTATCCTGTTTTGGTAATTTCCCTTATGTTCATTACATTTTCAGCAACAGACTTTATTGGTGGGAACGGTTTTCTTGCAATTTACATCTGTGCTGTTTATTTAGGGAATCAAGAATTAATTCACAAAAAAACTATTTTAAAAATGTATGATGGGCTGGCTTGGTTGATGCAAATAGTTCTCTTTCTAACTTTGGGCTTATTGGTTTTTCCATCTCAAATCGTACCATATATGGGAATAGGATTAATGATTTCCCTGTTTTTAATTCTTGTTGCAAGACCAATTGGCGTATTTTTAAGTTTGATTTTCTTCAAAATGAAAATGAGAAGAAGATTATATATTTCCTGGGTTGGATTGCGTGGTGCCGTACCAATTGTTTTTGCTACTTATCCGCTATTGGCGGGAATAGAAAAAGCCAATATGATATTCAATGTTGTATTTTTTATTTCTGTAACTTCTGTTCTTATTCAAGGAACCACTTTGTCAGTAGTTGCTAAATGGCTAAAGGTTGCTTTACCTGAAAAGGTGAAACCTATTACAGAAATTGAAAAACTCATCTTAGATCTACCAAAATCATCATTGAAGGAGTTTGAAATTCTACCGGACTATTTCGCAGTTAATAAAAGGATTGTGGATTTGAATTTTCCTAAATCAGCGTTTATAATAATGATAAAAAGAAATGATGAATATATTCGGCCTAGTGGCTCTACAATTATCGAAGCTAAAGATAAGCTGATGGTTTTGGCTGATAGTCAAGAGGATTTTGAAATGGTGGAGAAATGTTTGCATAAATCTTTGTATAATAGTTCATCCGATAACTTCGAACAATCGGATAAATAGTATGGAAAGTTGTGCTCCACCTTTGAGGTGGAGCACAACTTTGTGTTTAGACAGTTATTCTTCGGAAGGGTTGGGAATGCTGAGGAAGGGGTAGAACCAGAAATTCTACGATACAACATTTTTATTTGAAATTAATTCTAACATTTTGACATATATAATTACTTTTGTAACTTTGTTACTATAAGAATAGGATCTAATTTCCAAGAAATTGAATGAATAGGACTTGCTAATGAATAATGAAAAAACAGAAATATTTGATTCTGAAAATCAAAATAAACAATATTTTGAATTGATGGTTAATAAATATCAGTCAGAAGGATCCATTTTTGTAACTCATAATAAATCAATTTTACTTAATGGTGATGTATTAAATAATAATATTTTCGATAGTGAAATCTTTGATTTAATAATAACTTCACCTCCTTACAATGTGGATATTCAGTATAATTCGCACAATGATGATTTAACCTACGATGATTATTTATCTTTTACCGAGCAGTGGCTCACGAATTGTTTTCACTGGACAAAGAAACAAGGAAGATTTTGTTTAAATATTCCTTTAGATAAAAATAAAGGTGGGCAAAAAAGCGTAGGAGCGGATATTACTGTTTTAGCTCAAAAAATTGGTTGGAAATATCATTCAACAATTATTTGGAATGAAGGAAACATTTCTCGAAGAACTGCGTGGGGCTCTTGGATGTCTGCTACGGCTCCTTATGTAATAGCCCCTGTTGAGTTAATTGTAGTTTTTTACAAAGATGAATGGAAAAAAACTAAGGGCTCAAAAATTTCCGATATTACCAAACAAGAGTTTATGGATTGGACTAATGGTCTATGGACATTCAATGGAGAAAGTAAAAAGAAAATAGGTCATCCTGCACCTTTTCCGGTAGAATTACCTTATCGATGTATAAAACTTTTTAGTTTTGTGGATGATATTATTTTTGATCCTTTTGCTGGAAGTGGAACTACTCTAATTGCTGCAAATAACACTAATAGATATTCTATAGGATTAGAAATTGACCCTCATTATTGCGAACTCGCTAAACAAAGAATAATTAATGAAACAGGATTATTATTTTAATTAAGTATGAGTAATAATAAAAGCATAACTGATCTGGTTATTGAATATTTTAAGCAGTATCCTAATAAAGAACTACCCCATGCCCCAGTAGTAGACTGGGTAGAGGAACAATACATCAAATTATATAATAAAAAACCACGAGACACTTGGCGAGCAATTAGGAAATTACATCAAGAAGGATTTTTAATAAAGGTCAAAAAAGGCGTGTATAAATATGATCCTAATTTTGTTGAGAAAAAAGATTTGGATGATTTTACACCGGAAATTAAGAAAGCTATTTTAGAAAGGGATCATTATAGATGTGTCATCTGTGGAAGAACGGCAAAAGAAGGTTATGAATTACATATTGATCATATACTACCCAAAGATAAAGGTGGCGAAGCAACTTTTGACAATGGACAAACTTTGTGTTCAGTATGTAATTTTCGTAAAAAAAACTATAATCAGACTGAAAGTGGAAAAAAAATGTTTATTAGGTTATGGGAAACTGCAAAAAGAATTGGCGACTTAGAAACTCAGAAGTTTTGTGAAGATGTATTAAATACCTATGAAAAATACAATATTAATGGCCATATAGAATGGAAAAAAGAATAGTATTTATAAATAGTAATTACGTATCATTCATCCGATGACTTGAAGTCATCGGATGAAGTTTGTGTTTAGTTGGGCTTCACCTTAGAGGTGGAGCACAACTTTGTGTTTATACAGTTACCCTTCCGAAGGTTTCTAAACCTTCGGAAGGGTTTGCTAAATGAAAAAAGGCGGTTCTTTTGAACCGCCTTTGTGTTTATAAATATTTTTATTAATTGCCAGGAACAGCTGTTGGTTGTTGTTGTTCAGCAGCTTGGCGTTTCAATCGCCAGTAGCGGCGTTCAGCTTTGATTTCTTCAGGAGTTTTTGGTCCTGCTGGTGGGATTTTGAGAACTTGTCCCGGGAAAATAATGTCAGGATTGCGAATTTGGTCAGTATTTGCCTGCCAGATTTTGGGCCATTGGAGAGGATCGCCATAGATTTCCATTTTGCCGGAGATGTTCCATAAACAGTCGCGATTTTCTGCCCAAGTGCCAACAGTGTAAGTAGTAATTTTCTTTTCGCGGTAAAGTCCGCGAATATCACGTCCTAATTGCACCATTCTATCGAAGAATTTTGGCATAATCGAGATTTTATTTTTTCTGAGTTCGAGATATTCTTTTTCTAAAGCTTCGACATCGCTTCTGCGGTCGGCGAGTTGGTCGTCGTTAAGTCTTTTCATATCGCGAACTTTGCCTTCGAGCACGCCTAATTTTTGAGCAAAGGCTTCGATATCGGCATCGGTAACACCCAAAATGCGTCTAATTTCGTCATGGCAATCACGAAGAGCAGCATTGACATTTTTCAATTCGATTTCGAGTTCTTCATATTTTGCATTCAATTCATTTAATTTCGTTTCGAGAGAAGATACTCTTGATTGGAAATCCTGAATACGAAGTTCAGCTTCTTTGCGAGTAAGCTCGGCATCAGGCTTGCTTGCAGGTGGCATTTGAGCAAACACAAAAGCACCCGATAAGAATAAAATGCTAACTATTGTTAAAATCTTTTTCATATTTCTCCATTAATTGATTGTTTCACATTATTGTTCAAGAAATTAATCCTGCCAAACATTTGGCCATTGTGAAAGTTTTTGCTTAACAAATTCACGTTCTTTATCACAGTTTTTAAGTTCGCCTTTGCGAGCGTTGATTTCGCCTTGAATTTTGTTAATTTCTTGTTGTTTGTTTGAAATTTGTGTGTTAAGCTGACTTTCGCGTTTGCGTAATTCCTGAAGTTGCATTAGTTGCTCTTCGGTTATCATTCTTGTGCAATTAGAAAGCAAAGACGAAGAGAGAACTAACATTGAGGAAAGCCCGAAAATTGAAATGAGCTTTTTAAATTTCATAAATCCTCCTTGTAGGGGTTTAATAAACAAATATTATTATAACTAATAAATGATGTCAAACTCTATTATTTATTATGAATAATAACAAAAATCGTAATTTTTTCTAATTATTCCTAATAAAAATAACAAATTTAAATTAATAAAAACAACAAAAAAAATCATTGAACAAGTTAATTTATTAAAAAAATAGAGATTTGGAATTTTCTATACAAATCTTATGAAATCAAAAAATAATCAGTTAAAACAACGTCAATAACGATATTCATTAAAGGAGATTTGGAAATGAAAAAAATATTTTTATACTTCCAGGTAACTATTTTTTTAGTATTTGCTATTAATATCACTTTTGCCCAAATCCAAAAGCCAAAAAATGTGATTATTATGATAGGCGATGGTATGGGCGAGAATCAAATAAAAGCTGCAACTTACTATCAACGTGGAGTTGATAACTCTCAGCAGTTTCATAAGTTTCCGGTAAAACTGTATGTATCGACTTATGCTGCAAAAGCCGGACAAAAAGGAGAAGACTCGGATTTAGACTGGAGCATAGGATACAATACTAAGGATGCGTGGGATAATTATTCGTGGATACAGAAGCAGTACACTTGTTCGGGTGCCTCGGGAACAGCAATTGCCTGTGGCGAGAAAACATATAACGGGGCAATTGGTATGGATATAAATAAAAAGCCAATTGAAAATTTATCAGAGGTTGCAAAAAAATTAAAGAAATCTGCGGGAGTTGTTACGTCAGTAATGTTGAGCCACGCTACACCTGCGGTGTTTGTTGCACACAACGAGCATAGGAACAACTATTCGGAAATAGCTAAAGAAATGCTACTTGATAGCAAGGTTGATGTGATTATTGGAGCAGGACATCCTTATTATAATCACGATGGAGAAAAAACATCCCAAGCAAAAACATTTAAATATGTTGGTGATAGCCTTATATGGGTTGGACTAACCAAAAATTCGACTGAATTTATTGTGGATGGCAAAAAGAAGACTGTTGCTGATATAGATGGAGACAAAGTTCCCGACGCGTGGTATTTAATTGAGAAAAAGCAAGATTTTGAGAAAATTGCACGTGGAAAATTCGTTCCCAAAAGATTGCTTGGAGTGGCACAAGTAGCTGAAACATTCCAGCAGAGAAGAAAGACAACTGACGATAAGTCATATTTCGAGGGGAAAGGTCAGGCAATGGAAGATGCATATGAAGTGCCATTCAACCAGAATATACCTGATTTAGCAACAGTATCGTTGGCGGCACTAAACACTTTAAAACAAAACAAGCAAGGCTTTTTCTTGATGATAGAAGGAGGAGCGATAGATTGGGCTTGTCACGGCAACCAAAAAGGGCGTTTGATTGAAGAAGCAGTAGATTTCTTTGTTGCAATTGATAGCGTGATTGCCTGGATAGAAAGAAATAGTTCCTGGAATGAAACTTTATTGATAATAACAGCAGACCACGAAACCGGATATTTAACGGGAACAGACGAAGAAAAGAACAAACCTTTTGACAAACCAATAAAGAACAACGGCAAAGGCAAAATGCCAGAAATGCAGTTCAATTCAACGAGCCATACAAACACTCTTGTCCCATTTTTTGCAAAAGGAGCAGGGGCAAATATATTTTCTCTGCTTGCTGATGAAATTGACCAGAAAAAAGGCAAATATCTGCAAAATTCAGAAATCGGAGCAGGAATAAAAATATTGTGGCAAATGCTGAACAACTAAAATCGTTCGGCAATTGCCTTTAGAATTTCTTTTGCAGCCTGAAGTTTTGGCAAGGGCATAAAATTAGTTTCATTGCCAAGCTTATCAATAATTGTAATAGTATTTTTATCACCGCCAAATCCACTGTCGGGAACATTTGCCAAATTGGCAACAATCAAATCGCAATTTTTTTGATGGAGCTTACGTTTTGCATTTTCATGCAGATTTTCCGTTTCGAGAGAAAATCCAACGATAAATTGATGAGTTTTTGATTTGCCAGCTTCGGCAAGAATATCTTTGGTGCGAACAAGTTCAATAGTAACGCTCTCCCCTACCTCTTCTTTTTTCATTTTATGTTCAAATTTGATTTTTGGAGTGAAATCAGCAACTGCAGCTGAAAATATTGCAACATCAACATTTGGGAAATATTGCATTACCGCCTGAAACATTTCTTCGGCAGACTGGACAGAAATATAACTGCAATTTTGGGGTTGTTCGAGTTGGGTTGGACCAGAAATCAAGATTACCTCTGCACCAATTTGAGCAGCAAAATCAGCAATCGCAAAGCCCATTTTCCCTGAAGAAAAATTGGAAATAAAACGCACGGAATCGATTTTTTCGATTGTAGGTCCAGCTGTGATAAGAATTTTCTTTCCCTTCAACCTGTCAAAAGTCTGAGAATGAATTTTCTTTTTTAGCATTTCGAGTTCAAGTTCGGCATTCCATTTATCTTTTTCAAGGCTTTCGTCAATTGTTTCGAGAGGTTTTTCTGTTAAATTGACGGCTTCATTTTTGGAGTTAATTGGGGATGAACTGCTTAATGAATCGAATGATTTGAAAATATAGTCCATTAATACGGGAATATCAGGCAAACGTCCAGGACCTATAAGCCCACTAGCAAGTTCACCTTCAGCAGGAGGAATGACAGTGTAGCCAAAAGATTTCAGAATCCGGACATTATTTTGAGTAGCGGGATGTTGCCACATATCGTAGTCCATAGCAGGAGCAATAAGCAAAGGTTTTTCCGGTGGAAGAGCCATCGCCACACATACGAGTGCAGTATCGCTTAATCCATTTGCGACTTTAGAAAGCGTGGTTGCCGAGCAAGGAGCAATAATCATCAAATCAGCCCATTGAGCAAGTTGAACGTGCCAAGCACCGCTTGTTTGATTAATATCTTCGAACATCTCAACAACGACCGGATGACGACTCAGGCTTTCGAGTGTGGTAGTAGTAATAAATTTAGTTGCGGCAGGTGTCATCACAACCTGAACATCAGCACCGGATTTGATTAGTTCACGAACAAGCAGAGCAGATTTATAAGCAGCAATTGAGCCTGTTACTCCCACAACAATTTTTTTATTTTTCAAAACTTTTTCCATAGTAATCAACAATTATTGAAACATTCCTTTTTTTTCGCCCTTATATCCATTGATAAAATCAGCAACAGTTGTTACTTTTTTACCTTCAATCTGCAATTCTTTGATAAAGATATATCCAGCTTTGCATTTGACGCAAAATAGCCCTTTCTCAATCAAAAATTCACCCGGATTTTGAAGACTTAAAAAAGCTTCATTTACTGAACAGCTACATTTTTCGTAGTCAGCGCGAAAAATTTTCATTTTCTTACCGTCGAAAATTGTGTAAGCGCCGGGGACAGGTGAATAACCGTGAATAAAGTTGCGAACTAATTCTGCATAATCATCGAAATTAATTTTGGCATTCTGACTGAAAATCTTAGGAGCAGAAGTGGCAAGACTCTCGTCTTGTGGAATTGGTTTGTAGTTGCCTTTTGCAAGTAGTTCACAAGTATCGATTGACAATCGGGCGGCTAATGGCGACATCAAATCGTGCAAATCACCGGCTGTTGCACCGTCGGGAATCGGAACAACAGTCTGAAGCAAAATATTACCTGTATCGACTTTTTCCTGAATAAGAAAAGATGTGAGACCGGTTACTGTTTCACCATTTATAATAGCCCAATTAATTGGTGCAGCACCACGATATTTAGGGAGCAAACTTGCGTGAATATTGAAGCATCCAAGACGAGGTATGGTAAAGACTTCCTTTGGCAAAATTCTGAAAGCAACGACAACTATAATATCCGGATTAATAACTTTTAGAGTTTCTATAAATTCATTATCTTTCAGATTATTAGGTTGAAGAACCTGCAAACCAAGTTCCAAAGCAGTTTTTTTTATCGGAGAAGGCAGAACTTTGTGTCCACGTCCCTGAGGCTTGTCGGTAGCAGTAACTACGGCTTTAACGTCGTATTTCTTATTCAGTTCAATAAGAGTGGGAACCGCAAATTCAGGGGTTCCCATAAAAACAATTGAGAGGCTCATTATTGTTTGTTCCTATTAGCAAGAGTAACATTAAAGAACATTTCTTTGTTATTTCTAAGGACACGAACTTTGACAGTATTGCCGGCTTTATATTCGCCGATAATATACATAAAATCGTGTAAATTTTTGACTTGTTTATCATCAATATGGGTGATAATGTCGTCTTCTTTCAGACCGGCTGCTTGTGCCGGGCTACCGGGAGAAGTACCGGAAATTTTCAGTCCGAGAGGAGATTCCTCGAAATTAGGTACAATACCGAACCAAGGACCACCTCCACGCATCGCGGGACGATTAGTTGTGTCCACAACTTCAGTAAAAGCAGGTTTCTGCTGGATAGAAGCGAAATGACGGACAACGCTTTCGGCAAAATCAACAACGCGAGCAGAAGCAACATAATCTAATTTTTCCCAAGTATCTGTGGGTTTGTGGTAATCACCGTGTGCACCGGTAAAGAAGTGCATAACAGGAATTTTCTTTTTGTAGAAAGGTGTGTGGTCGCTTGGACCAAATCCATCTTGAAGTTTGACAATCCCGATATTTTCAATTGAGGAAATTGAATCAATTACATTGGACAGAACGGGTGAAGAGCCTAAGCCAAAAATCTGGAGCTTGTTATCTTTCATTCGTCCAATCATATCAAAATTGAGCATAAGGAATGTGTTTTCGTGAGGGAAAAAGTTGTTTTCGACATAGTGAGTAGAGCCAAGCAATCCCATTTCTTCGCCAGTGAAAGCCATAAACACAATTGTTCTATCGGCAGGATTTTTTGCGAAGCGTTCGGCAAGTTCCATTACACCGGCAACACCAGAGGCATTATCATCTGCGCCGGGATGAATTTTAGGAGTTTTTCCTACATAAGCAGAATTTCCAAGTTGCCCGTATCCAAGATGGTCGTAATGAGCACCGACAACGATGTATTCCTGAGGATTGAAACGCCCTTCGACGTAACCGATAACGTTGCTTGTTGGTCTATAGTCGTCTACTAAGTCAATAGTAAGAGACACTTTAGTATATGGGACAGCAAAACTATTTGGTTTTTGAGATTTATTAATTGCGTTTTCAACATAATTGAGTTGCACATTCTTAGGCATAAGCGAGAAAGCAAGTGTTCTCTTGATATAGGCAACTAAAATACCAGAATTGCGGGACATCATCTGAAAGCTCAGAGGTTTCAAAATGTTTGCAGAATCACCTTGCGGATTGACAATCAGGACACCCACAGCACCTTTATTTCTGGCATTAGTCGCTTTGTATCTATCGGAAAGATAATTGACAAATTTTGATTTTTCGGTAGAGCCATCAGGACTACCAGAGATAACGATTACTATTTTGCCATTTACATCAATATCTTTATAGTCGTCATATCCCAGAGGTTCGGCAGAAATGCCATAGCCGGCAAATACAAGGTCTGCACTAACGGAACCATTTTCGCTGAAAGCCGCAGGCAACCATTCTTCTTCGACGTTAATATTTTTAGTTGCGGGTTTCCATTTTTCGACTGGCACACCGAGGCGCTCAACAAGCACAGTCAAAGCAAATTTATTTTCAGAACCAAGCTTAATTCCGGTTCTAACGTCGAATTGCTGAAAATAATTTTCACGAAAAGATTTTAGTCCAACTTTTTTAAAATGTTGGGAAATATAATTTGCAGCTTTGTCGATGCCGGCGGTGCCGGGTAGGCGTCCTTCGAGTTCTTCTGAGGCAAGATATTGGACGTATTTCTTAATATTATCTGGTGAAGAAGGGTCTTTCTGAGCAAAGGAATTTACAAAAAAGAGTGCAACAAAAATTTTTATAAACAATAATTTTTTCAGCAAATTCATAATTCAACCTATTTATTATTATAGCAAAGATTAAAAATAATCAAAATAAACTAAAAAATAAAAAAATATAAGACCAGAAATCGAATAATATTTCTCGAAATAAAAGAAAATTCATTTTGACAAATAAAATATTATTGATATATTTTATTAAATCAAGCGATTATGAATATTAATTAATTATTTTAAGCATTCTAAATTTGTTTGTAAAAAATGAAAAATGTGGTAAATAAACGAAATAAAACTCAATATTGATGAAAATATGTTAATTTTTTAATAATTTGGATAATTAATTGTGGAGTTATGGTGATGAAAAATTTATTTATAGTTTTAATTTTGCTCACAGCAGGAATAATAGTTGGATGCTCGGATGATAACAATGACAATCCGTCGAATAACACGAAAAATGTTGCTTCGTGTGAGGGTTGCCATACCAATTATGAGCATCTGAAAGCTGTTTATACTCCTGATAGCGAGGCTCCTGTTGGAGGTTGTGGTGGCGATGCACCGCATTTTGAGCCTTATGACCGTGTGTATATGGGCGGTGAAGGTTATAAAAAATTCAAAGATTCAGAACATGGAGAAATGAAATGTACAGACTGCCACAATGGAGTCGATGAAACAGCAGACAAAGCAATTGCTCACTCGGGGAACTTTTTGAAGTCCCCATCAGACTCGGCAGTAGCAAAATGCGGGAAGTGCCATTCAACTTATGCGAACAACCAGCACTACAATCTGCATCAAGGATGGGGACAAAAACGCAAAGTATGTTTACGTTCTGGATTAAGTGGAGCTGATGATTTTGCACAATTGCCTGCAAAACATCAGCAAGGTTACAATAAAAACTGTTCTATTTGCCACGCAAGCTGTGGAGATTGCCATGTGAACAGACCACACGCCGGAGGAGGAGGATTGGCACAGGGGCATAATTTCAAAAAACCTGATATGATGAATACTTGTGTTGTATGCCATTCATCTCGTGGTGGACATGCATTTTTAGGTGTAGGAAGTGGAACTCAACCTGATGTTCATCTAACAAAGGCTGGATTTAACTGTCTCAGCTGTCATAAGAAAGATGAATTGCACGGGAACGGGCAGAAAGTTGTTCAGCGTTATGCTTATGAAAAACTTCCGAAATGCGAAGATTGTCATAAAAATGTAGCAACTTCTAACACTTACCATTCAGTACACGCAGATGATTTCAATTGCCATGTATGCCATTCGCAAAACTACAATACTTGTGGAAGTTGCCATATTGGTGGAGCCGGAGCCCGAATAACCTCTCATCTTGAGTTCAAAATAGCATTAAATCCAATACCTGATGTTAAGAAGAATTACAAGTTCACACTTGTTCGCCGCACACTTGCAGCACCGGATAACTGGAGTATGTATGATGTTCCGCAATATGCAAATTTTGAAGCAGCGCCAACGTTTAATTACACAAGTCCGCACAATATTTTGAAACGCACAGCAAGAACAACTGTGGCACAAGGCGAAGCTTGCTATGCAAACTGCCATATTTACAAAGATGGAGATGTGTGGAAAAACAAAAACTTATATTTGTTCGATTCAGATTTGTATGATTGGGAAAAGCAAGCGAGCAAAAATATAGTAGTTGATGGTAAATTACCTAATTCCTGGGGTGTTAAATAAATTTCAATAAGATAACTTTTTGTTCCACTTTTTTGGAGAAATTATATGAAAGATTATTTTAAAAAAATTAATTCATTAATCGCAATATTATTGATTGCACTATCGCTTACTTTTGTAGGATGTTCGGACGATGATGACGACAATGGTCCGACGAAAACTGAAGCAGAACTTTTGCTCGAATATTTGGAAACAACAGGTGGCGATTTTATTAATACGCAAGCACCTACGATTATTAACGCAATTGACGTTTACAACAAGAACTTAGCTACACCAGACAAAATCAAAATCATTGACGTTCGCGCAAAAGCTGACTACGATAATGGTCATATCAAAAATGCAGTAAATGTACTAATTCCTAATTTATATGACTATTTCAAAACTAATGCAACTAACTTAGCAACATACGAAGATGTTGTGCTGGTATGCTACACCGGGCAATCAGCAGCTTATTCAGCATCGTTATTGAGATTGCTCGGGTATTCAAATGTTAAGTCAATGAAATTTGGTATGTCTGCATGGCATGATGATTTTGCAACTACTTACAAAAACACTATTGCTAACGGGAATTCACGGGCTACCCAATTTGTGCAAACAGAAACACCAAAACCAACAACCAAGAACCCACTACCTACTTTGAGCACAGGCAAGAAAACAGGCAAAGAGATATTGGAAGAAAGAGTTAAGTATTTATTCGGAAAGGGATGGGCATCCGGACTTGGAGTTGATGCAACAGGAATTAGCCACACTGATGTATTTAACAACTTAAACAATTTATTTATTATTAATTATTGGCCTGCTGCACATTATTTAGATCCCGGACATATTCCCGGTGCAATGCAATACACTCCGAAGGAATCTTTGAAATCAACAAAAGACTTACTCACACTTCCGACCAACAAACAAATTGTCGTTTATTGCTACACAGGTCAAACAAGTGCTTATGTAATTGCATTTTTAAGAGTTCTTGGATATGATGCAAAATCATTATTATTCGGAACATCAGGAATGATTTACGACAAAGTTAAAGAAAAAGGTTTAACGGCATTTGATCCAACAAGAGACATTATCAATAAAGATTACGAAAAGCCATAATATAATTGCTTTTCAATGATAAAGAACCTTCGTGCAGATAGCTGTCGCCCGAAGGTTTTTTATATAAATTTGAGGATAATAGCAAGAAGAGCAAGAATAATAGCAATTGAGGCGATGAGAATAGACGTATTGCTTTGCGAACTTGCAATTGTTTTTTCGATTGAGTCAATTTTTCTTGAAAGAAATTGCAGCTTACTATCTAATTTTTCGATTTGTTCGCTATCTGACGAGCGTTCTTTTTCATATTTAATCTTGCCACCGGAAAGAGAAGAGATTTTTTCATTGATTATGTTGAGCATATTTTCCAAAGAAGCAATTTTGTCCGATATTTCCTGATTTACAAGCTGGTTGTTATATTCGTTGTTTTGTTCTAAATCCAGAGAATAGCCGTGTTTGATAATATCAATGTCAAGAGTAATTTTTTTAATTACAGAAGAGAAATTAACTTCAAATGATTTAACTTTTTCGTCGAGACCTATCAAAGCAGATTCCATTTGTTTAAGCCGCATATTAATGCGAAGCTCGATTTTTTGAGATTCCACAGCAACTTCTTTTTCGATTTTAGATTTCAAGCCAATCAGGGTTGATTCAAGTTCAAGTTCGGATTTCTTTTTGAAAAATTTGAGCGATTTATCCATTTCTTCGACTATTTTAGCAGAGTTGCTTTGAATAGAAACAATATCATCTTTGAGTTGCTCCATTTCTTTTTTGAATGCATTAATATCACCAAGGTCATTGGCAAGCTTAATAGTTTCTTCGGTTTTATTTTTAAGAAGAATGATAGATTCAAGAATATTAGTATTGATTTTGCTAATTGCAGATTCAGCATCCTTAGATATTTTGGTCTCCATTTCATTTAGGCGGTTGATAGCTGCGTCGAAATCTTTCACTTTTTTATCAAGAAGTTCGAAAGCACGATGATATTCTTCGGCTTGCTGAATAATTTTATCGAAAAGCCCAATAATTTCCGGACTTATTGATTTGATTCTCTCCATTGGGACGTATACTCCAAAAAGTAGCTCAAAGATGAAATGAGTTTCTCCAAATAGTATTTTTCGACTTCTACAAAAGGTTCATTGCTATGCAATAGAAGAGTTTCGAAAATTTCACGCTTAAAATCTTCGTCGCTGTTAATTTTATCAGATAAAAATTTATTTAAATAATCTACAAGGAGACCATCTTTAGCTAATTGTTCGTAGAAAGTCTCAGGTTTTATTTTTTTCTTAATATTTAGTAGTCGAATAATACTCAATATTTTGGCAATAATTAATTTAACATAAATATCGACATCAATAATAATGAACTTAATAATAAAGACAAAAATAATACCAAAATATTTGTAGTGAATAAAGAGATAATAAAAAGAATACTCTTCAAATAATTAAGATAATTATTTGAAATTGCATTAATTTTGTATTTTAAACAAAAAAATGGAGCGATATGATACTTGAAAAACAGAATAAAATTGAGGAAAAACGTGAAAGAGCAATTGCTTGTAGTGTGAAAGTTAAGGGAAGCAATAGAGAAGAAGCTTTGGAAGACCTTGATGAACTTGTTTTTCTTGCTGAAACAGCAGGTGCGGAAATAATTCACAAGATATATCAGGAATTGCCAAAGATAAGTTCGGCAACAGTACTTGGAAAAGGAAAGCTCGAAGAGGTAAAACAAATTGTTAAAGAAGAGAACATTTCATTAATAATTTTTGATGATAATCTATCGCCGGCGCAAGTAAGTAATCTCGAAAAGGAACTAAATATAAAGGTTACAGATAGAAGTGGTATAATCTTAGATATTTTTGCTACGCGGGCAAGAACAAACGAAGCTAAGACACAAGTAGAGCTTGCACAATTGCAATATATTTTGCCGCGACTTACACGAATGTGGACACATTTATCCAAGCAATATGGAGGAATTGGGACACGAGGACCTGGAGAAACTCAGATTGAGACGGACAGACGAATAATAAGATTACGTATTCAAAACCTGAAAGAAAAGCTCAAAGAAATTGAATTACAGAAGAAAGAACAAAGAAAAAAACGTTCTGAAATGCCAAAATTCGCTCTTGTCGGATATACAAATGTCGGAAAATCAACATTAATAAATACAATTACAAATGCTGGGGTTTATGTTGAGGACAAGCTCTTTGCTACATTGGACACAACGGTTCGGCAATTCAGTTTGCCGAGCGGGCAGAAAGCACTGATTTCCGATACAGTAGGATTTATAAAGAAATTGCCTCACAATTTAGTTGCATCGTTCAAAAGCACATTAATGGAAGCAATGGAAGCCGATGTGTTGCTACACGTTATCGATGTTTCTCACAAGTTATTCAGAGAGCAGATTGAGACAGTAAATAAAACATTAGAGGAACTGAAAATCAACGAGAAACCTACAATAATGGTGTTCAACAAAGTTGATATGCTCGATGATATCACAATTCACAGAGCATTGAAGAATGAATTTGCTGATTCGATTTTTATTTCTGCCAAAAGAGGAAAAAATATTGAAAGTTTGCTGGAATTGATGCAAGAAAAATACAACCGCTTCCACAATATTTTCGAAGTTTGCTTACCTTATGAAAAATCTGAATTGGTTTCTCATCTTTATGATAATTATGAAGTGCAGGAAAGACTGGATACAGAAACTTCAATGGTGTTTAAAGTGAAAATTCAGGCAGAAAAAGAGAAATATTTTGAGAATATTTTTGGAAAGTATATTTCAAAATAATTATTTATTAAAAATAAAAGAAGCAGGGGATAACCTCTCCCCTGCTTTTTTATTTATTTAGAAATATACACCAAGAGCCACCGATAAATAATTTTTAGAATCTTCTTTGTCGGACTTACCAATAAAATTGATATAGTTATATTTAGCTTCGACATTGAGAAGAATTAAGCCCAAAGAAAAATCAATACCTGTACCAATGCCAAAGCCAAGACGACCATCAGTTGGAGTTTTAGTAAGCGGCACTTCCACACCAGCAACTTTATAATCAAGCGAACTCGAAATATAGTTGTAGGACAAGTCGCCAGTAGCATAAATACCAATTATAGAGCGAATAGGATATAGATTAAGTCCAGCACTGATAGGAATGATATTAGTGGTAGAGTTCAATGTCGCCAAAACTTTGTTGGTTTGAGGATCAATAACTTCGATTTTAGTCTGAGGGAACTTGTGATAACCAAAACCTAAGTATAAATCTGCATTATCAGCAAGACCGATGCGTCCTTTGACAGCTAAATGATAGCCGGCATCCATTCCATTAGAAACCAAATTTCCTAAGGAATCACCATTAAGTTTAATTTGGCTTTTGTTGTAAACGTTTGCTATTTTGTCGTTTGGAGTGGAAAGCCCCAAATGAAAGCCAACATCGATACCCTGAGCAAACAGATTAGTTGAAATTACAGATAAGATAAAGGTAAAACTAAAAAATAAAATAAAACGTTTCATAGTGAAATCCTTTATTAACAAACAATGATTTTTTTATTAAAAAATTTTCTGATTTTATATGTTACCATAAACAACATTTTTCGTATCAAACTAATAATAGAGTAACGAATATATTATTTTTTTGTTTCACAATTTGTAAAGGAAGAGATAATGAGAACGAAATTGAAATTTTTCGCGATGGCATTGACATTTCTTTTCGGCGGAGTATTGTTTGCTCAAACATATCCGTATAATGGTCAAATCAACATAGGACCATATATAGGAGGTCATTTTAATTTTCATCAGCCATCAAATGTCAATCCAACAGGGACACTAAATCCGACTACTTTATTCAACACAAACAGCAATGAAATATTCTTCAATGGTGGAATAATTGCAAATTTCCCTATCAGTAATATGATTTCAATATCGGGACGCTTGGGATATAATGGATTTCGCGGAGAATTAAAGGAAAACAATGAAAAATTAACAACTAAGATGGATTATTTGGAAATTACACCTTTGGTTCAATTTCATAATTTATTTGGGGATATACCATTGTATCTGAATATTGGTCCAGAAGTTGGGATTCCGCTAAATGGACGTTACGAGTATCAATCTTTTCCTGAAACGGATATTCCAGATAAGAATTTCAGATTAGGAGTTGCTTTGGGCGCCGGCTACACATTCCAAATAGGAAGAAGCACGTATTTTTCACCAGAAGTATCATTTAGAATACCTTTTACGAAGGTATCCGGCAATACCAGTTGGGATAGTTATACAGTTCCACAATTGAGATTAGGAATGAATTTAACTTTTGGTTTAGGTAAGAAGAAAGTGCCGGAAGTAGTAGATGTTCCGGGTGTCGAATTAGAAGTCGGGTTCAAAGAAGTACGTTATTACGACAAGCAAATGAATACTTATCCATTGCAAAAAATCACAGTAGAAGAGACACAATATGGTGAGCTTTTCCCATTGCTGCCGTATGTATTTTTCACGGAAAGCACTGCCCGACCAGTAACAGAAGATGCTCTTCAAGCAAGTGGGAAAACAGGTGAGTTTTCAATCAAATCGCTTCCACCTGATGCAATGATTATTAACAATCAAGTTCTGGACGTTATTGGGGAAAGAATGAAGCAAAATATGAATGCAAGAATAACAATTACCGGAACTTTAGACAATCAAAGAGAGAAAGATACAAAATTATCGGCTGAAAGAGCTGAATTTGCAAAGAACTACCTTGTAAAGAATTTTAACATTGACCCGTTACGAATTCAGACAGTAGCAGGCAAAGAGCCGGCAAAACCATCTAACCCGAAAGTAGCAGATGGAATTGCAGAAAACCGCAGAGTTGAAATTTCAACTACAAATAATGATATTTTAGCACCGATAACAATCGAAAGTGAAAGACGTAGAATAGCAGATCCAGATTTAGTAGAGTTCGTTACATATGCTCGTTCGAACGAAGCGATAGCAGACTGGTATTTAGAAATCAAACAAGCCGGGAAATTAATTAAGAAGTTTGAAGGTAAAGGCGAACCACAACCTATTAAATGGGCAATTACTCCGAATGAATTAGCTCCGTCGCAGGTTCCGCTTGAATATACTTTTACAGCAAAGACATCGTCGGGCGCATCAAGATATGCTACTGCTTCTGTTCCAGTTGAATACTATTCATTCAATAGAAAAGTATCAGAAGACAGACCCGACAGAGTAATATACAAGTATTCATTAACACTGTTTGATTTCGATAGCCCGGAAGTATCTGAATTCGATAGAAAAATATTGGATCAATATGTAGTACCAAACATTAAGTCTAATTCAACTGTGCAGATTTTTGGATATACAGATAGAATTGGTGATGAAAATTACAATAAACGACTTGCTCAGAACAGAGCAAATAATGTAAAGAAATATTTAGAATCGAAAGTTAAAGCAAAATTTGAAACATTCGGAGTAGGCGAAAGCGAAATAATATTCGACAACAATTCACCTGTTGGAAGACATCTATCGAGAACAGTTCAAATATATGTTTCAACTCCGAAACAATAAAAGTAACAGAAACAAAAATCCCCAGCAAAAGCTGGGGATTTTTTTATTAATAATCGGTAATTATTCTGCTGGGGCTTCTTCTTGTGGTTGATTTTGAGCTTCTTGTTCAGCTTTCTTTTTGGCTTCGATGCGTTTACGGCGAAGTTCTTTGCGGCGACGATAGCGTTCAGCAACGATTTGACGATGTTTAGCAATTTCCTGCTCAATTTCTTCTGATTTTCTACCTTGTTTCATCAAAGCGCGACGAAGAAGGACACCATCGTAGCTTAGAAGAAGACGAACAACATCAGTAGGTTGAGCACCAACATTAAGCCAATAGACGGCACGTTCGTGGTCAATACTGATTGTTTTGGTATTTTGATGAGGATCAAAATAACCTAATCTTTCGATAAAAGCACCATCGCGACGTTTACGGCTATCGATTGCAACGATATCATAAATCGGATGATGAGTTCTACCTTTTCTTCTTAATCTTAATTTTACCATTTTAAAAAATCCTAAAATATTTAACTAAAAATTATTTTCGTTTACCACCAACTCCAAAGGGGAGATTTGGCAGGAATTTGGAACGCTTGCCCAAAGCAACGCTTTTCATTAATTTTTGCATTTCTTCGAATTGTTTAAGAAGTTTGTTTACATCCTGAACACTTGTGCCACTACCTTTGGCAATGCGGATACGGCGGGAACCATTAATAATTTTAGGTGCAGAGCGTTCTTTTGGGGTCATCGATAAGATAATAGCCTCGACTTTGGAGAAAGCTTTGTCGTCGATATTGACGTTTTTCATAGCTTTATCCATACCTGGGAGCATACCGAGCAAATCGCGAAGAGAGCCCATTTTTCTGATAGTGCGGAGTTGAGTAAGGAAATCATCGAAAGTAAATTGATTTTTACGGATTTTTTCTTCCAAAGCTTCAGCTTCTTTTTGGTCGAATTCTTGCTCGGCTTTTTCTACAAGAGTGAGGATATCGCCCATCCCAACAATACGGGAAGCGATACGCTCGGGATAGAAAGGCTCGAGGTTATCGAGTTTTTCACCAGTTCCGACGAATTTAATAGGTTTGCCAACTACTTTCAAGACTGAAAGAGCGGCACCGCCACGTGTATCGCCATCGAGTTTTGTAAGCACAACGCCGGTGAGGTTCAACCGTTCGTGAAAAGCACGAGCGGTGGTAACGGCGTCTTGCCCAATCATTGCATCGCAGACGAATAATGTTTCTGTTGGCTTGACAGCAGCCGCGATGTCAGCCACTTCTTTCATCATCTCCTCGTCGATTGTCAAGCGTCCGGCAGTATCGACAATGACGACGTCGCGAGCAAATTTGCGAGCATAAGTGAGTGCATCTTGAGCAATATCGACGGCAGATTTACCATCTTCGGAAAAAACGGGAACATTGACTTGTTCGCCAAGTTGCTTAAGTTGCAGAATTGCCGCCGGACGGTGAATGTCGCAAGCAACAAGCAAAGGCTGACGCCCTTTTTTGCGTAAGCTTCTTGCAAGCTTTCCGCAAAAAGTAGTTTTACCAGAACCTTGCAAACCTGCGACAAGAATGACAGTTGGGGGCTGTGGCGAGAACATTAGTTCAGCATTTTTGCTACCCATAGTTTCAACTAATGCATCGTAAATAATTTTGACGATTAGCTGTTCGGGAAGCAATTTGCCGCGAACTTCTGTTCCAATTGCTTTTTGTTTGACAGATTCTACAAACTCTTTAGCAACATTTATATTAACATCAGCTTCGATAAGAGAACGACGAATTTCTCTCAGAGCTTCGCTAATGTTTTCTTCTGTTATCTTGTTCTGACCACGAAACTTCTTTAATGCTAATTCTAATTTTTCTTGTAAGCTTTCAAACATAAATAAATCAAATTACCAATAGTTAATTTAAAGAATTACAAATATATTATTAATTCATAAAATTAACAAGAAAATAATCTATAAGTTGCTATTTTTCAATATGAAAGCGAACATACAAACAATACTAAGATGTTAATAACGTCCATAATTATACTAAACTTTGAAAAATAATTTTTATGAAAAATAGGTACGCAATTTCTGACATCCACGGATGTTACAAAACGTTGAATTCGTTGCTTTTCGATAAGTTAAGAATAACAAAAGACGACGAAATTTTTTTCGTTGGGGATTATATTGATCGTGGTCCGCGTTCAAAAGAAGTCTTAGATTTGCTAATGGATTTGAAAATTGAAGATTATAATGTTCACTTTGTGCGAGGAAACCACGAGCAAATGATGATTGATTCTATGAAATCATTATCAGATATGGAGTTGTGGATACTCAACGGGTGCAACGAAACGCTTAATAGTTTCGGAGTTTTTGAAACAAGTGAAATACCGATAAAATATATTAATTTCATCAATGAGATGCCCAATTATTTAGAATTGGATGAATACATTCTTGTTCATGCAGGTTTGAATTTTGATATTGAGAATCCACTTGACGACCAAACAACAATGTTGTGGATCAGAAATTCAATTCCGAAGAAAGAAAAGATCAACAACAAAAAAATGATTGTCGGGCACACACCGAAAACAATAGATGAGATAGTAATTTCATTGAAAACGGATAAAATTACAATAGATGGCGGGTGCTGCTATCACCACAGATATTCATCGTTGGGGAATTTAGTTGCTTTAAATATCGACACATTAGAGCTTACTGTTCAAAAAAATATTGATTTATAATTTAGCATATTTTCTGAGCACTTCCAGAGTAGCCCCGAAATCTTTTGGATAAGGTGCTTCAAATTTTACAGTTTGATTAATAGACGGATGAATGAATTCAATCGAGCAGGAATGCATTGAAATACGTGAAATAATGGGTTTTTCGTCGGTATTCTTTTTCAAATTATATCGCCTCTTAATTGAAGACAGCAAAAAGGCAGAATTTTCTCCATATAAATCATCAACCAATAAGGGATGTCCGATAGCAGCAACGTGAGCACGAAGCTGATGTTGCCTGCCGGTAACTAAGTTTACTTCTACAAGAGTGGCGACTTTAAATCGTTCGATAACTTTAATAATCGAGAGGCATTCTTTACCTCGAATTGAAGGCAACACACCAACACCATTAGGATTTTGAATTAAAGGGATATCTACTTCGAGTTCATCCTTTTGCAAAATGCCCTGAACAATTGCGTGATATATTTTTTTTACTTGCTGGTTGTCGAATTGCAGATTTAATTTTCTGTGAGCTTCTGCATTTTTTGCAAAAACCATAACACCGCTTGTATCTTTATCAAGACGATGAACTACAAAGCATTCCCCGAATTTTGATTTTAGAGAAGAAATTGCTGATGGAAGCAAATGATTGTATCTATCAGGGATTGTAAGCAGTCCCGAAGGCTTATTAATTACAATAATGTCCTGATCTTCAAAGATAATGTTTATATTGGGTTTCATCAGTAAACTACACCTTCTGCGGAAAGCAAAGTGTTATACATAAGCATAGCAATAGTCATAGGACCGACACCGCCGGGGACAGGAGTAATTGCAGAAGCTTTTTTCGAAACAGAATCGAAATGGACATCGCCAACGATGCGATAGCCTTTTTCAGTTGATGGGTCGTCAACACGGTTAATTCCGACATCGATTACAACCACACCTTCTTTAACATCTTCGCCACGAATAATTTCAGGTTTACCAACAGCAGCAACTAAAATATCGGCTTGCTTTGTATAGTATGATAAATCTTTTGTAGCAGTATGGCAGATTGTAACGATTGCATTAGCGAAAGCCTTTTTCTGATAAAGAATATTTGCGATTGGTTTGCCCACAATATTGCTTCTGCCTACGATTACAGCGTGTTTGCCTGAAGTTTCGATATTAGAACGCTTGAGCAGTTCAAAAATACCAGCAGGAGTGCAAGAAACGAAGCCGGGAAGACCAATCACTAAACGCCCGACATTTTCAGGGTGGAAGCCATCAACATCTTTGTTTGGCTGAATAGAGAGCAATACTTTTGTTTCGTTAATATGCTTCGGAAGTGGCAATTGCACTAAAATCCCGTGAACAGACGGGTCAGCATTCCACTGATTAACAATATTAATCACCTCGCTTTCAGGTGTATCTTCGGGCAAACGCTTAACGATAGAATCGAAACCGAGAGATTGGCAAGCCTTTGCTTTGCTATTGACATAGATAGACGAAGCAGGGTCGTTGCCAACTAATAATACCGCCAAGCCAGGTTTAATAGACTTTTCTGAGAATAGTTTTTCAGTGCGTTGTTTGATTTCTGATTTAATTTCATCAGAAATTTTTTTCCCGTCAATGATTATTGCCATAAAAAAATCCCCAAATTTCAATATTGCAAAAATACGAAATTTGGGGATAATTTCTACTTAACAATTATAAATTTATCTTTGTAGATATTCCCACTATCTATTACTATTATTTGATAAATACCCGACGATATATTTACAAATTCTAACTCTACACGATTATTTGTACTTTCGACGTTTTTATTGAAAATCTCTGTCCCTTTGTAGTCAAATACTATTACCTGACACTCTTTCTCAAGATTTCCCAATACACTTATCGTAATTCTACCTGATGATGGTTGAGGATAAATTAGCAATTCTTCTGTTATTGCACTTGCAAGTTGACCAGAAACATTTAATATGTCGTCAGTTTTGTAAGATAAAGTTGTTTCATTTATTGATTTATCAAGATTATTTATTGTATTAATATTTGTATTGTATACTGAATTGGTCGAATTCTTCCAAATTTTTATCTGTAATCTTTCGTTTTCGAATGCTCCATCTTTTTCCGATGTGAATTCATCATCGCCCCAGACAACCACACCTCGGCATACGTCCGTCCACACTGAAGAGCCTACAAGCAAACCATCTTCGGTGAAAACACCAATTTCATCACCATCGACAACTCCGGGTATATCAATTGCAATGACTGATGTTTTTCCCGTTATATGCTTATTTCTTTTGAAAAATACAGGTTCTTGTATCGAATTATTTGAAGATGATTTAATTGCAGGATTTGCAGGATAGACCAGCACACCATTTGTTGAAGTAGAACGTAGCATATAGCCTTTGCCCGGTTCAAGATTTTGCAATGTTGTGATGTACGGAGGATAGTATACTTCGCCGGTTATTGATTTCACTTGCAGATATTTACCGTTAATAGATGATAAAGCTGTGGAAACAGGCATAGACGCAGTGCGGAAATAAGGTATCCAATACCACCCAATTGTATTAAGCACAATCGGAGTTGAGTTAGGAATAATTTTCAAGCCTTGTATGTTCAAAGTAGAGCCGGAAAGAGTTCTTATCTGATAAGCCTGACGAATTTGCCACTCATTTATCATATTTGACAGATTTGGGATATACGTTTGCCCGGAAACGTTGCGTACAATCTGGAGATTGTTGCCAAGAGGGCTGAAAATATTAGCAATTGCTAAGTTATCTGGTTCGGCATAGGATGAAATCATATTCCAGCCAGAAACAAGCGGAATGCTATGAGTAACAGTTGAACGAGTTATAGTAAAGTTGCTTGTGCTCCAGCCACTTGTATCGGTCCCCGAAATTGCACGAACACGCCACGTAACCTGACCTTCGTAGAACAAAGGAGCAGACTGGTATTGCGTTTGATTAGTAAAAATATTCAGCATTTGTGCGTTGTTTGCGTTTATCACCTGAAGCTGGTATGATTGGGCATTATTTACTGCCGACCACGAGAAGGCAGGTCTATCGTGAGCAAGTACCGCCGACTGGGCTGGTGCAAGCAAAACAGGAGGCAGAAGAGGAGAGGAAATTGTTAGACGAATATTTGCTCGGCTTGGGCTTGTTGCACTTGATGGGTCAGTTGAGCAAGTATTTGTATGATTGTCGGCGTATCGAGCATATGCACGATTCGAAATTGCTGTTGCCTGAACAACGGAAGAAGCTGTCCAGCTATTATTGTCGAAGCAGATTTTTATGAGTAAATTTTTTGTCGTATCATACGCGAAAGGAGTTGACAGAACGTGTTCAGTCCATCCGGTTTGAGTAACTGCAAATGAGCTTGATGAATGAACAAGTGTCCATCCTGATGTAATTGGTGCAGTAACGGACGAAAGAGTAGTATTCTGCATATATATGGAAAAACCACTCATCGGTTGAGTTGCAACAGAAGTAACATTGAAGCCAATCGACTGGATGAGCCCACCAAAACCGCCTGCTGAGAGGATTTCAGAAGATGTATAAAGCAGGTAAGTAACAGCATCGTGATAATAGGTATAGTATGGGAATTGCGAAGTTGCGGTTCCTGAACCAATTTGAACGGTAACGAGGTTATAAGTGGTGAGTTTGCGGATTTCGCTCCATCCACTTGTATAATTTGAATTGAACGCCTGGACACGCCAATAGAAAACACTATTTGCGGGTAAATTACTCCAGGAATAAGAAGTGTCGGAGAGCACCTGATTTAAAATTAATGAGTTAAATAAGCTGTCGTTTGATATTTGCAATCGATAAGATGTTGCATTCTCGGCAACATTCCAGAAAAAGGTTTGCAAATTAGCATAGTTGTTAGCATTATTTTGAGGGAAAACAAGAGTAGGAGGATAGATTTCGATACGAGTAGTGAAATTCCAGCTTTCGCTCCAATCTGTTGAATCATTTTGCTTATATGCTTTTACGCGCCAGAAATACTGTGTATTGTAACTTAAGTTAGTGAGATTAAACGATGTATTAGCAGTCAAAGAATTAACAATTAAATTGTTGAAATTACTTGAAGTGGAAACCTGAACCCTATATGATACGGCATTTACAGAGGGCGACCATTGCAAAGAAAGATTCTTGTTAGTATTGCTTGCATTGTTTAGCGGAGAAGTAAGAGATGGAGGTGCGTTAGGTGCTCCGGGCAAAGTTGCTTCCCAAAGCCCACGCCCATAAGTACCTAAGCGAAGTTTATTAGCTGAATATTGAATTTCTAAATCATTGCAAATTACATTAGGCAGACCATCGTTGTAGTCAACCCAGTTTGGATCACTATCTCCACGGTACCAAACACCGATATCAGTGCCAACCCAGACACGGTTATCTGTGTTTGGCTGATAAATGACTACGTTGCAAGGGACATTCGGAAGATTTCCGGAAATGTTTTGCCAAGTTTGCCCACCGTTTGTAGATTTAAAAACTTTATTACCTGAGGAGTAGCCACTCATAGTAATCCAGATAACATCGGGATTAGAATGATTGGTAGTAAGCGAAGAAAGCGAAGTAAAAGGAAGAGTGATTTGCGACCAGGTTGAGCCACCATCAGTTGTTCGCCAGAGGGCAGAACTGTATCCGGCATATACATAATTTGAGTTAGCCGGGGCAACGTGAACAGCGTTAAGATAGGAACTATTAGTAAAAGTTGAGATTTTTGTCCAATTAGTTCCATTATTAGTTGATTTCCAGACACCAGTATATCCGGCAACCAATGTTGTATGATTATTGGGATCAATCACGTATGGAGTAACCCAACCGCCATTGTCGTTAGGCTCAGAAATATCTGTCCAGCTACTGCCTCCATTTGTAGAACGGTACAGATCACCATAATAACTTGATGTAAACATAGTATTGCCATTAGAAGGATTAATTGCCTGATCCATTCCATCGCCGGTTGCCATTGTCATAGTAAAAGAAGAAGCGGTCATAAGGCTGGAACTATTATCCTGAGCACCGCCAATAACGACGCTTGGATTAGTTTGGGAAGTAGCAATTCGATAGTATTGAGTAACACAAACTCCGGAACTTAAATAAGTCCAATTCACACCTCCATTTGTCGATACGTCTAACCCACCATCATTAGCAGTATAGAGGCGGTTTGTGCCGCCAAAATAGAGCATATGATGGTCTGCGTGAACAGTTTGGACACTTGAAGAACTTGTCCAGTATGCCCGAAGCGACCAATTTGCTCCACCGTTTGTAGATTTCCAGATATTTACGCCTCCAACATAAACAATATTTGCATTAGTTGGATCAACAGCAATTGAAAGATCATACCAACCTTGTCCAGTGGTACCGGTGCCAGTAGCCGAAGAACTCAAAATATTCGGGGTTGAAGAGACAAGAGAAAAGCTACTGCCGGAATTTGTTGAACGGTAGAGACCATTATATGCTCCACTGCCATTTGAAGAGAGGGCATAGACGCTTGCACTATCTGCGGGAGTAACAGCCAAAGCAATTCTTGTAGAACCACTGATAGATGAAACAGATGTCCAATTAATTCCGCCGTTAGTAGAACGATATATCTGGTTTGTGGTAGCTGCATAAACAATATTTGGATCGGCAGGATTTAGTTTGACATCCCAGAAATCACCATTTTGCACAGATGTCCAGTTTGTTCCTGCGTTGGTAGTTCTATATAAGCCATTGTTTGTTGCAACCAGAAGAATATTAGGATTAGATGGATTAATAACCATTCTGCGGCAAGTAGTAAAATTAGTTATTTGGAACTGCAAACCAGTCAAATTCCACGTGTTGCCTCCATCGGTAGATTTCACAACACCGAATGAATAGGTATCAGTAGCATCGCCGTCCCCTGTTGCAACATAAATAATATCTGGGTTTGACGGGTTAATCACGATATCGGCTATGCCAAGTGCTGCAAATTCATCGGTGGTAGTAGCCCAGGTTTGTCCACCATTTGTAGTTTTCCAAACTCCGCCGCTTGCACCACCGACAAAGATAGTTTTGTTGGTTACTCCATCGTAACGCGGATCTTCGATAACACAGTTTAAACGACCAAGTCCCCAATAGCCTCCAGAGGAACTCGAAGGTCCTAAGAAAGTCCAATCACCTGCTTGTTTTCTATCTTTTTGCTTAGATTTCAGCTCACGATATTTGGCATACTCCAAATAAGTATGTCCGGGATTAGGGAAAATACCTGAAGGAGCAACACGTTGCTCCCAAAACCATTCCCAACGCTTGAATTGCTTCCACCCCATTCGTTCTTCGCGAGGTGTTTCTTTTGTTATTACTTTGCCTTCCCAATATTTATTGAAGTCAGCCTGAATTTCATAGAAATTACGATTATAATCTTTAATCATCCATAGAGGAGGCTTGTCCTGGGAATACAATTCATTGGAAAACAGCCCAATTCCAAAAAGTAATATAAGGTAAAGGAAGTTTTTCATAATAATTGCTCAAAAAAACTTACAATTAGTAAAGACATTTAGTTAATATAATTATTTTGCTTTCAAATACAAAATTCATTTTGCTAACTACCATAAAATATTATAATTTTGTTTTTTTTAATAATCATAGGAACAAAATGAAAAAATTATTCCTGATTTTATTAGCAAGTTCTATTATTGCTGGTTGTGCTTCAACAACCACATTCGAGCAAACCTGCCTGACCTGCGTTAGTTCACAAAGGTTTTCCTGCAAAAAAGGAGAATGCCCTGAAAGTTTTATGGTAGGAAACGATTGTTATGTAACGATTATTGAAACCGGCGAAAACATCTATCTAAACGACATATTGAAAGAAGAGCAGATACAGCCAAGAAACGGAATCAATTTTTCTATTGCAAAATACAACGGAAGATATTTTCTTTATAGTGATAGTTTCACAAAAATGTGGCTAATTATCCCACACAAAAAAAATATTGTGAAGTATAAGTCGATTGAATTGCCTGAAAAGAATTTAGGCTTAGCAGTTTTCGAAATCAACGAAAAATTATTAAGAATATATGACCAGAATAGAGAAAGGTTCTATATTTTTGATGATGAAAAAGATAAATGGATAAATAATAAATCAGTTAAAGCAGGAGAATAAAATGAAAAGTATGACAAAAATTATGCTATTGTTGCTAATATTTGGTTTCATTAGTATTCAAGCACAACAAATAAGCGAAAATTTTCAAACATTTTATTCTGATATTCAGAAAGTATTGGCTAAAGAAACTGAAAGCTTAACACAAAAAGATATTGATTTTTTAAATGCAACAATCCAACTTAATCCGAATCATTTTGGAAATGCTAATCAAAAATTAACATCGAAAGCAATTCAAGATGCTAAAAATAAGAAAGCAGAATATGAAACCTGGCTACGAAACAAGCAACATTTAGAAGCAACCAAACAGAAATTAGACGAAACTTCCGAAGAACTGAAAGTTTCGATTGCACGCGGCGACAGCTTGTATGCAGAAAATGTGCAGTTGAAAGAACTAATCGAGCAACTTACCAAAAGAGTAAAATTTTTGGAGAGAGAGGCAACACATCTGCAAAAAGTAAATAAAAATCTAAAAGAGGAAAATATTCAAACAAGGTATGTACTTGAACAAAGCAAAACAGCAGTTCAGCGAATTATGCGTTTATTGCCAAAGAACACACAAGATAACGAGTTGTTCAGCCAAGTACCTTCAACTTTGCAAGATTCTTTGAACCAATCGGAATGTCAGATCGCAGAATTAATAATGAACAATTTTTTGATAACACTCGAAAAAGTAGAAAAGGACCAGATGTTTCTTGATTCTGCAAGAGCATATTATAAAGAGAACAAAGCGCATCTTGCTGAAGTGGAATCGTATATTTCGCAAGCAAATGAGTTAATTAACAAATTCCGGGAATTGAACACATCCTGCACAAATAGTTATGCATCTCAAATCGAGAGTGCAGTAGCGGATTTAAAAAATATGATTGAGATGGGCGATGCTTCGTTTGGAGAAAAATTGGCAAAATTCTTAGCAGAAAATCTGTTGATTGTGATAATATTTATTGTGTTAATCGGAGTAATAATATTTTTATTAGTGCAAAATCGGAAAAAGACAAAAGAACAAAACGTTAAATAACTGAAACAAAAAAAAACAGAATAAAGAAGACGCTTATAATTAAGCGTCTTTTTTTATACAGTTCGGTAAAAAATACTTAGAAAATTCCTGGACTTTTATAAGAGATGATTGCAACAGTAACTATTATCTATAATACTGGAACGAGAAAGGTTTGAAAAGAAAAAAGGCTGTCCAAATATATTGGCAGCCTTTTAAGGAATGCGGAGCCGACGAGACTCGAACTCGCGGCCTCCTGCGTGACAGGCAGGCGCTCTAACCAAACTGAGCTACGGCTCCAAAGAACGGATTTTCGATTGCGGAGCCGACGAGACTCGAACTCGCGGCCTCCTGCGTGACAGGCAGGCGCTCTAACCAAACTGAGCTACGGCTCCAAATTGCGAAGTGGACCCAAGGAGAATCGAACTCCTGACCTCTTGAATGCCATTCAAGCGCTCTCCCAGCTGAGCTATGGGCCCCTTCGAGAGTTATTAATTTGTCAATCACACTCACAAGGGAAAGCAAAATTACAGAAAAAAAATAATTTCTCAAAAGAAATTTTTTGACTCAATAAATTTATCGTTTCAAGATAAACTAAATAATTTGTTTTATTAACTTATTTTTAAGATATTTGTTTATGTATTTTTTTGTATGGAGCGAAAATAATGAATAATGATCCAGCAGTTAGATTGCAAGATTATCAAGTTTTTGGTGAATTCGGTGATGTGAACCCATCAATTTCAGATGCAGCCACATATACTTTTTTAAGTGTTGAAAAAATGCAACAATTATTTAGTGAAGAAGTTGAAGGATGCTTTCTTTATTCAAGACATATGAGCCCGATGAATCACTATTTGACGCAGGCACTTGCAGCGATCGAAGGCACAGAAGATGCGAACGTAATGGCTTCAGGAATGGGAGCTATTTCGACTTGCTTGCTACAATTATGTGGTTGCGGTGATGAAATTGTTTCCAGCAGAACGATTTATGGTGGAACTTACGCTTTGCTTAAAAACTTCTTCCCTAAGCTTGGCATTAATACTCACTTTGTAAACATCACAAAACTTGATGAAGTTAAAAGCAAAATCAACGAAAAGACAAAAGTGATTTATTGCGAAACCATTAGCAATCCATTGCTTGAAATTGCTGATATTAGAGAATTAAGAAAAATTGCTGACGAACGCGGTATTAAATTAGTCGTCGATAACACTTTCAGCCCGATGGTTGTGCCTGCCTACGAATTAGGTGCTCATATTGTTGTTTATTCGCTGACAAAATTCATCAATGGCACAAATGATTGTGTTGCAGGAGCGGTATGCGGACCTCACGATTTTATTGCAAGCATGAGAAATGTTAATGATGGTGCAGCAATGTTGCTTGGACCGGTTCTGGATAGTTTCAGAAGTGCCAGCATATTGAAAAACCTTCGGACATTGCATATCCGAATGAAAAAACATAGTGAAAATGCAATGTTTATTGCAAGTGAATTGGAAAAAGCAGGAGTAAAAGTATTTTATCCCGGTTTGCCATCACATCCGCAGCACGAATTAATCAAATCGATGATAAATCCGAAGTACGGATACAGCGGAATGATTACAATCGATGCGAAAGACGCCGAAACTGCCGGCAATTTAATGATTTGTATGCAGGAAGCAAAAGTAGGATATTTTGCTGTATCGCTTGGTTTCTATAAGACGCTGTTTAGCTCGCCCGGAAGTTCAACTTCTTCAGAAATACCGAAAGAAGAACAAGAAGCAATGGGAATGACACCGGGTCTTGTTCGTTTTTCGATGGGATTGGATAATGATATTCAGGATACATTAGAAAGAATATTAGGTTGTATGAAAAAAGTTGGGTTATTGAAATAATCATTTAAATTATATAATATAGAGAAAGAGGCTGTTTCATTGTTTGAGACAGCCTCTTTTTTATAGATGAAAGAATTTGATATTATTCTTCGTTATTTAAAAAATCATTGAAACGACGTTCCGGGCGTCCTTCCCAAGCGCGAGTGTGATAACCGTAAGCAGTAATTAACGGAAATGCGATTGTTGCTTCGCTGAAAACCATTTGTTCATAAGTAGTTTCAACTTTGCCCCAAGAACTTGCTTCTTTGAGTGTTGAGCCGGAAAGCCCGCCATCACGTTCATCAGCAACGGTAATCTGTATAGCATATTTATGCATATCTGCATCAATATCAAGCACTTCGCAAGCAACAACAATGTCCTGAGTAAAGTTTTTTGGCACACCGCCACCAATCATATAAATTCCAGTAGTTGGGTTCTTAATTTTTGTCTTGGTCAGTTCAAGGAAATCCTTTGCAGAATCAATAGATACAACATCTTTTCCTTTTCTATGATATTGATGATGAACAAGTCCAAAACCGGCACTACAATCAGAGAAAGCAGGGCAGAAAATTGGCACACCTTTTTCGTAAGCAGTTCTAATAATAGAGTCTTCGCCGCGATTGTTTTCAACCAACCACTTGCCAATTTCCTCGATAAACTCGCGGCTACTATATGGGCGAGGCTCTAAAGAATTAGCAATTTCTGCAATTGTCATATCGCAAACGCGCAAATCTTCTTCATCGATATAAGTATCGTAAATTCTATCAATCATCAATTCACGAAGTTCGTTGTCATCGACAAATTGAGAACCTTTGTAATGATAAAAACCGAGTGCTTCGAGGAAATCCTGGTCGATGATATTTGCACCTGTTGAGATGATGGCATCGCACATATTATTTTTTATCATATCAACAACTACTTTTTTCAAGCCAGCGCTAATAAGCGAGCCAGCAAGAGTAAGGTAAACAGCACATTCCTTGTCTTCGAGCATCATTTTGAAAATGTTAGCAGCGCGGTTAAGGTTTCTTGCCTGAAAAGCCATATCGCCCATATCATTAATCAATTCAACTACATTATATTTAGTAATATCAATATGTTTAATAATATTGTCAGGCTTCAAAAAATCTTTCTTTTCTGCCATTTTGTTCTCCGATTGTTGTTGAAAAAATATTCTACAAAAATACAAAAAATTATAAACTTATAATAAAATAAATTGCTTACGTTATTTCTTGCTGAATTCATATACTTTTTGTTTCTAATAAAAAAATGTTTAAATTTGAGGAATGTATTTCAAAGTTCATTAATTATGCAACAAAGTTCAATCCAGAAAAAAGATTTAGAAATCATAAACGACGGTGGGCAACTTACTATTACTCCACTATCATCTATTACAATATTCAATGCAAATGAAATCGAGCAACAATTAAAGCTTGAAAAAGTAAAAGATGAGATTAATAAGATTACTTTGAATTTGAGTGAATTAACCAATTATGACTCGTATCTTATTATTGTAATCAATGAAATAAAAGAATATTGTTCATCGAAAAATATTCAGTTTGAATTAACAGGAATAAATGAAAATTTACAAAACTTTATAAATATATTGCTACCGAAGCAACAAGAGACAAAGCCAACGGAACGCCAATCGTTTTGGATTGCATATTTTTCTAATATCGGGGAAATAGTCAGGATTATTTTTTCAGATTTATTCAAATTAGTTGAATTTATTGGTGAGCTGACAAAAAATTTCTTGTATTCTTTGTTCAAGCCGAGTATAATCCGATGGAAAGATTTTCCACATCATTTTTTAAATGCTGGTGTAAATGCAGTACCGATAACAAGCCTAATAGTGTTTTTGATTGGGCTAATATCAGGTTATCAAGGGGCGATACAACTCTCTCAGTTTGGAGCTGATATATATCTGGCAGACTTGGTTGGGATATCAATAACAAGGGAACTATCTCCGTTGATGGTAGCAATAATTGTTGCCGGACGAAGCGGTTCGGCATTTGCTGCGGAAATTGGCACAATGAAAGTGTCTGAAGAAATCGATGCACTCACAACAATGGGTTTTGATAGAATTCAGTTTCTGGTGTTGCCGAGAGTAATTGCTGTTGCACTTGCTATGCCGTTTCTTGTTATAATTTGTGATTTAGTTGGAATAATAGGTGGATTGCTTGCAGGCTTGGCAACTCTCGATATTACAATTTCAAGTTTTTTTGCTCAACTGAACATAGCATTGAACTATGGACACGTTTTTAGCGGAATAATCAAAAGTATTGTTTTTGGTTTGCTAATTGCAACAATTGGATGCTTCCGTGGGTTTCAGGTGCAGGGAGGTGCAGAATCGGTCGGACGATACACAACTGCAAGTGTAGTATCAGGTGTTTTTCTTGTGATACTAACTGATGCTATTTTCGTCTTTTTGTTGTCGGCTTTGGGAATATAAAAATGGCAGATAATAAAATCATAGAAGTTAAAGATTTAACAGTAAGATATGGTGATAGAACAATTCTGGAGAATGTGAATTTCCAAATAAATCGCGGAGAAATTTTTGTAATAGTTGGCGGGTCGGGTTGCGGAAAAAGCACACTATTGCGACAATTAATCGGGCTCGAAACGCCTACAAAAGGAGATATATTCTTCGAAAACATTAATTTTACTTCTGCCGACAAAAAGCAAAAAAATCATATTTTACGTCGGTTTGGAGTATTATTTCAATCGAGTGGGCTATTTGCGTCGATGACTCTTGCAGAAAATATTGCCCTTGTATTAGAAAAATATACGGATTTGCCGGAAGATAAAATTGAGAAGATAATAGAGATGAAACTTGATGCAGTTGGACTAAATGGATTTCAAGATTTTCTGCCTTCGGAGATAAGTGGAGGTATGAAAAAACGAGCTGCATTTGCACGTTCGATGGCACTCGACCCGGACGTGTTATTTTTTGATGAGCCATCGTCCGGGCTGGATCCTGTTACTTCTGCATCACTTGACGAACTAATTGTGCAAATCAACAGAGGATTAGGAACCACAATGGTAATAGTTTCGCACGATTTAGCAAGCATTTTGAGCGTTGCTCACAGAATTATTATGCTGGATAAATCACAGAAAGGAATAATAGCGGCAGGAACACCTGATGAATTGCGAAACTCGCCTGATGAACGCGTTTACAATTTTTTCAATCGAATTGCATCTTGAAAATAATTCGGAGAAATAAAAATGGCTATTCGTAGCAGAAAAATCAACTCATCTTTTTTGATAGGATTATTTGTAGTTACCGGAACAATAATATTAGTAGGTTTTTTAATATGGATGGGTGCAACTCAATTTCTAAAAGAACAAACATTTTATGTTACATATTTTGATGGATCAATAGAAGGGCTCGAGCCGGGTTCGGCTGTGAAATATCTGGGTGTTCCGTGCGGGCGGGTGCAAAAGGTTCAGGTGGCTCCGGATGGCAGGTTGGTAGAAGTAATAATGAATATAGACGAGAAAATCACAATATCGGATAGTTTGCGAGTGAAAGCAGAAATGGCAGGAATAGCAGGTGGCAAGTTTCTTCAGCTTTTTATTCCGACAGACCCCCAGATGTTTGAAATGAATCCAAAGATAACATTCAAACCACCCTATACATTAATAAAATCGGCACCTTCGGGGATTGAGGAAATAACACTTGCGGCTCGGGATGTAATGAATAATATAATGAAACTGCAATTTGCTGAAATTTCGAAAGGAACGATAAATTTTCTCGATGCTACAACTAAATTTTTCACTTCGCCAGAACTGAATAAAATTGTTGAGGAACTTGCTCAGTCCAGCGAAAAACTGAATGCGGTTCTGATAAAAGCCGACACATCAAGTGTAATATCTAATCTTACATATACCAGCTATAAACTAAATGAAACAGTAAACGAACTAAAAAATTTCTCGATGATGCTAAATTCTGAGTTTGAAAAAATGCAACTGCCATATTACGTAACTAAGATTTACGAAAAATATGATTCGACTATGGTCAATACAAATCGTTCGATTAGCACAATTACTTATCGGATGCAAACAATATTGTTTGGTTTGAACGAAACATTTGAAGAGCTACGACAGACAAACCGGGCACTGCAACGTTCGTTGAGAGCAATAACAGACAATCCATCGCAGATATTTTTAAGCGAACCACCACCGCCAGAAAAATAATTATGCCGAAGCCGAACTTTCAAAATTATTCGGACTACCGAAATAAATTGCTACAAGACTGGTTTCTTGTATTATTCTTTATTTTGATGATATTTTTTATTTCTTATGCAATCGGATTATACGATATTGTAACAAACTTTCTTAAAGCGATAAATGTCGGTTGGCTTGATGATTTACTAATCGCCTTAATTTTTTCATTCATTCCATTTTTTATTTTTGCACTACGTCGGCAATCAGATTTAGTGGAAGAAATCAAAAATCGAAACGAGATTCAAAACGAATACAGAAATTACGTTAATCAAGTTAGAAAAGTGTTTGAGGCACTTGATGATGTCGTGCTACAAACAGATGAAAATTTACGTGTAGTATGGGCAAATACTTCGGCACTCGAACAATTCAATAAGCCGATAGGTGCAACAATAAATAAGTTTATGTTCGGAGATGAGGAAAATCTTCCGAAAGACAGTTACATAATAAAAGCGTTTGAGAAGGGCTCAATTGAACGAGAAATAAAGTTTTTCCCGGCGAATTCGGAAAGAGAAAAAGACAAGTATTTAGAGCAAATAGCAATACCATTTAAAAACAAGAAAGGTGAAATAATTGGTATTACTTCAATTTCAAGAGATATAACAGAAAAGATAGAGTTTGAAGAATCGAAAAGTCGCCTTGCATCGATTGTGGAATCGAGCGAAGACGCAATATTTGTAGTATCGCCTGACGGAAGCATCCACAGTTGGAACAAATCAGCAGAGAACATATTTGGATATAAAGCGTCGCAGGTAGTTGGGCAACAAATCACAATTTTAGACCATATTATTGATTTTGAAACTTTGATTAAAATTCCACAGCTCGACTTATCATTTTCGTCGGGCAAGAAGATATTGCATGTGGATATGGTGGCAGTTCGGCGTGGTGATGAAACGATATATGTAAACCTGACAGTGTACCCATTCGTAGATGAGCGCGGGCAAGTGCTCGGATTTACTACCATTGCACGAGATATTACAAATTCGATAAAAGCAGAAGAAGCTTTGCGTGAAAGTGAAGAAAGATACCGTACATTTGTTACTAATTTTAAAGGTATTGCTTATCGGTGGTCTCCTGATTATCATCCAATTTTTATGCACGGAAATGTAGAGGAAATAACCGGTTATGATGTAGATGATTTTCTCAGTAATAAAGTTCACTGGGATAATATTGTATTGAAGGAAGACCGGCAAATTGTGCAGCAAAACCGTGAATTTATTCGAAAAAACCCGAATAAAAGTATAGAATTTGAATATAGAATTATAAACAAAAATGGTGATATATGCTGGCTGAATGAAAGTTTGCTAAATGTAACAAATGAAAAAAATGAGATAATTTATATACAAGCAACAATATACGATATAACTCAACGCAAAATTGCAGAAACAGAGCTTCGGGAATCACGGCAGCAATTGAGAAATCTTGCATTGCATCTTGATTCTGTTCGTGAGGAAGAACGTAAGCAAATTGCATTTGAAATTCACGACGAACTTGGCTATGCACTTACAGCTATCAAGCTTGATATAGCGTGGCTTGTGAAAAAAATTGACGTTTCGAGAGACAACCTCGAACAAAAGATTAGGGAAATGTCTGATCTGCTGGAACTTACAATTCAAAAGGTGAGAACAATTTCTTCTCAACTGCGACCATCAATATTAGACCATTTCGGGCTTGTAGCAGCAATTGACTGGCAAAGCAAGGAATTTCAGAGGCGAACTGCAATCCGCACACGTTTTTTTGTTAATCCGCGGGATCTAACAGTACCTGAAAATCTTGCCACACCAATATTTCGTATATTTCAGGAATCGTTAACAAATATTTCTCGATATGCAAAAGCATCGCGAGTGGATGTTTCACTTGAAATAATTGATAGCAATCTTGTATTGAAAGTTGTTGATAACGGGTTGGGGATTGAGCCTGAGAAAATACACCATAAGAACTCATTCGGGCTATTAGGTATGCGAGAAAAAGCAAAATCTATGGGCGGCGAACTCGTCATAAGTAATTTAAAATATAAAAACAATGGTTATCAAAATAATGGTGAGGTTCAGGGAACAGAAGTAATTTTGTCTGTCCCGATAAAATTCGAGGTGAAAAATGATTAATATTATAATTACTGATGACCATGCAGTTGTGAGAAAAGGGTTAAAACAAATTATAGAAGAAACACCGGGATTTGTTGTTGCAGACGAAGCAAGTTCAGGGAATGAACTGCTCGAAAAAGTACGAAAGAACAAATATGATGTGGTGATACTTGATATATCAATGCCCGGTAAGGACGGTTTGGATACACTCAAAGAGCTCAAACAAATTGCGCCCGATCTTCCGGTGCTTGTTTTTACTATTTACCCAGAGGAACAATATGCCGTGAGACTGCTGAAAGCCGGGGCGTCCGGTTATATTAACAAAGAGAGTAAGCCGGAAGAGTTAATTGAAGCAATAGAAAGAGTAATCAGAGGAAGAAAATATATTTCGTCTCATCTTGCTGAGTTACTTGCAAATAATCTCGACTCTACATCTGGCAGTGGCGAAGTGCCACTTCACGAAACACTTTCCGACCGTGAATTTCAAGTAATGTGTATGATCGCATCGGGCAAAACACCCACGCAAATAGCAAATGAACTGTCTTTGAGCATAAACACAATCAGCACTTATCGCATACGAATACTTGAAAAGATGAAGATGCGTTCAAATGCAGAAATTACTCACTATGCAATAAAAAACAGATTAGTTGAATAATCAGAACGATAATCGTGTGTTGGGCAGAAGTTTTCTTAGTCTGTCCTTTTCGTTTTCTGATAACGGGTTGAACTTCAAATCGAGCACTTTCAAATTAGCCATTTGCCTGATATTTTGAGGGAAGTTTCTTATTTGATTACTTTCGAGAAGAATTATCCGACAATTGCGAAGTTCGGAAAGTTCCTCAGGAATATAAGAAATTGAGTTTCTATTTAAATAAAGTGAGTTTAAATTATACAGATTTCTGATCGATTTATTTAAGTAAGTAAGATTATTTGACGAAAAATCAAGATGCCGAAGTTTTTTGAGAGAGAAAATCTCACGAGGAATATCGTCGAAATTATTATTGGCGGCAATTATGCTCGAAAGATTTTGTTGATGTTGTATGCCCGAAGGGAAAGACGAAAGGTTGTTGTTGCTAATATCAATAAAAATCAGATTTCTGAATTTGAATAAATTTTGAGGGACGGAATTATTTTTTGCTGAAGCGATTGAAATATGAACTACATTTTTCATTCTTTCAATACAATCGGGGAAAATCACAATTTTGTTGCTATTAAAGTTAATATTATTCAAGGAATTCAGGCTACAAAACTCATCCGGCAAGGCTGAAATTTCGTTATTCTGAAGGTCTAAGTATTCAAGATTATAGAGTTTGCCGAATTCCTTCGGCAAAGCTTTTAGTTGGTTATTGCCTAAATATAATTTTTTGAGATTGGAGTATTTACCAATTTCGGAGGAAATTGCAGAAAGCTTGTTATTATTTAAATCCAAAAGTTCGAGTGAGTTTGGAGCAAAACATTCAAGATTTCTAATTTGATTATTTGCCAAATAAAGTTCTTTTAGCTTGGTTAGATGAATAATTTCACGAGGTTCTTTTGTCAGATTATTTGATGAAAGATCTAAAACGAGCAAATTGTATAGATTACTTATAGAATGAGGCAAAGTGTTGATTTGATTACCCGAGAGAATAATAATTTCCAGACTTGGGATTTGGAGTAATTCTACGGGGAAACTTGTAAATCTATTGTTATTCAAGCGAATTTCTTTGAGCTTAGAGAGACGAGCAATTTCGGCTGGGAGCGAAGATAAATTGTTATTGCTTAAATCAAGATACTCTAAATCCTGGAGCTGCCCGATAGAGGGCGACAACACATTAAGATTTTTGTTAGAAAGAGATAATTTTTTAAGCCAGTTAGCATTTTTGACAGCATCATTAATTGAATTATATTCGTTGCATCTATTGATAGGAACCGGTCGGCGGTTACTGTTCTGGGCTAACAATAACACAGGAATTGTTGCAACAAGCGAGATAGCTAATAATTTATTTATTTTATTCAACATTGTATCATTAATTACTTATGCCAAACAACGTATTAAAGCTTCATAAAACTCCATAGAGAATTGAACAAACTAACATAAAATTAATACTTTTAAGATAAAATGCAAAATAAAATTATCCGCGGGGCGGGGTCCACCCGTTGCGTTTCCATCGGATAAGTTCGATAATAACATTACCGACGTAAACATTCATTTTAGCACGTATCGGAACGCGAGCTTCGTCGTCGCTGAACCAACCTTCGAATTTACCAGAGAGCCCGTAAACACCTTCCCAATCAGCTCGACCATCGAAGTAAACAGTTTTGACAGGATATTTAATAGCTGGTATCTGAACGTTTTCTTTTTTTCCGTGAAAATTAAGGTATGTAGTACCAATTTTTGTGTCCATAAGAGTGGGAACTTTGACACTACGTTTCATATTAGTGTATTGGCGGGCTAAAAAGAACAGCGACAGCCCATCGTTAATCTTTTTTGTGGTAGGAGTGTTTAATTTTTCGATTAGAACTTTATCTTCGTATTTTTCGTTGTAAATCATATTTTCGTCGTAATTGAAGAGAATTTTCTGGAAAGCCCATCTATCGGCGTCAAGTTTCAAAGACCCTTCGAACCTATGGGAAAAAGAAATAGTAGTATCTATCCAGCTTGAATAGGATGCTTTCAAATCAACAAAAGGAATACCTGAGTACGACTCCATAAAAGATTTTGCCCTGTAAACCTGAAAACCACGATAGTCAGTAATTTGTTCGGTTACGATTTTAATTTTACCCAGTTTGACGTTGAAAAAAGAAACTTCATATTCTAATTCCTCGCCGGGTTGCATAACAATTTTAGTTTGTGAATTAGCAGGCAGCAAACCGATTGAAAAAACTAAAAGCGATAATATCAAAAAACGAAATTTCATCATTTTCCCATCTTTATTTTATCAATTAAAATAATAACGAATGAAAAGCAAAAAAGTTGCTTATGTATCAGATTTTTGAACAAGAGGAATTGTAATTTTGAAGATAACGCCTTTGTCTAACTTGTTATTTATTTCAATTTCTCCATTAAGCAATTCGACACATCTTTTTGTAATAGCCAGACCTAATCCTATGCCAGGGGTAATACCAATAGTTTTTTTGTTTCGATAGAAAGGTTCAAAAACATTCTCTAAATCTTCGTCGGAAATCCCTTTTCCTTCATCTTTGATTAGTAAATAAATGGAGCTATTTTGAATCCGGCAATCAACATCGATATAAGTTCCCTTTTCAGAATATTTAATCGAATTATTTAGCAGATTTGAAATAATTTGCTTGAGTAGATACCTGTCAGAGTTTATCCAGTAGTTATCTTCGGGCATATATAAAGTAATATTATGTTCCTTTTGGTCGTTAATTCTTGCTTCTTCAATAATATCGAGTAGAAACTCGTGTAAATCAAATTCAGTAAGGCGAACTTCGAGAATACCTTCTTCGGCTTTTTCGAAAGTAAGGACGTCTTCCAACAATCGGGACATCACTGTAACAGAATGGTGAATTTTATGCAAGTGCCTATCGACCTCATCATCGAGCCCGCGTTTCAAGCTTTCTTTAATCAAATAAGCAGAGGACAAAATTACAGTAAGTGGCGTTCGGTATTCGTGGGAAACCATAGAGATGAAACGAGACTTGAGCTCACCTAATTCTTTTTCTCTTTCGAGTGCAGCCAATAGTTTTTCATTTGCTTCGAACAGTTCTTTTTCTGTTTTTTCGCGAATTTGTATTTCAAATTTTAAATCTGTCAGTGCTTTTTCTAATTCAGCAGTTCGAATTTTTACAATTTCTTCCAATTCTTCGTTCAATTTACGAAGTTCGCTTTCGGCAATTTTTTTCGCGGTAATATCCTGAATAATGGCGTAGATAAACATATTGTCGGATAAATTAATTTTACTTTGATAAATAATACCGTTGCGAACTTCATTATTAGCAGTTTTATAAATAGTCTCAAATTCTTTTTGTTCGATAAGATAATTTAAGAATTCCTCTTTATTCTCAATTTTTTCTGAAAGAAGTTCAAAAATAGTGATATTGCCAATATCGCTTTCTGTTATTCCGAAATAATTTAGTGCTGATGGATTAGCTTCAAATATAATTCCTGTTTTGGGATTATAGAAAATCATATATGCATTGTTATCGACAAACATTTGTTTGTAACGGATTTGAGATTCTAATAATTCCTTTGTACGAGATTTTACTTCTTCTAATTTTTTTCTATATTGCCAATTTGAGATGTATTTAATAATAAGGTAGATAACAACTAAAATAATAATGACAACAAGCAAGATAAAAATTGGAGAAAGATAGTAAGGCATTTCAACAATGATTAGTGGCGAAGAAATCTCGTCTGAAATAATTCCGATGGCATTTTTAGCACGTAACTTTAAACGATAAGTACCATAAGGGAGATTTCTGTAAAGGAAGTTAGAAGTAAAATTTTTCTGGAAATCGAACCAATCTCTATCAAATCCTTCTAATTTATATTGAATAGTATTATTATGTTCATCTATGAAAGACAAGACGTCAATACTAAAAGTAATATTAAAAGCGTTAGATGGAAGATTTATTTTCTGCTGCTGGTTGCTAATATATATATATTCGGATAAGTTATAATTAATACTGTTGATTTTAACAATTGGTTCAGGAATAGGTAAGTTATCGAAGTGGTAATTATAGCGAGTAAGCCCACTATTAGTTCCAATCCATAAGATACCCAATTTATCTAAATAGCAAGCATCGCGATTAGTCTCGAAACCAGAAAGACCTTGTTTAGTACCAAATTGAGCTAAATATTTCCCATCCCAACGTAAAACGCCTGCATCCGTGCCAATCCAGAGATAATTAAAATATTTCTTGATGAAATAGACAGGTCTATCAATTTTCAACCAATAGGGTTTTAATTTGTTTTGTGCAACGTAGTAAAGTCCTTTTTTCGTTCCGACAAGGACGGTGTCAGGAATATCAAAGTTAATTGCTGTAGTTGAATTGGCGTAAGCATTCTCTCCTTTGAATAAATAAATGGAATTATTTTGAATTTTTACAACACCACCGATAACAGTAGATAGCCAGATAAAATTATCATGGTCAATAAATATCTTTCGAATTTGGTTGTTGCTTTTATAAATCAGTTTAAAATCGGTGGAGTTAATTGATTTTGTGAATACTTCGAAATTTGTTGCAACAAACATATTCCCTTTTCTATCGAAGGCAACGCTTTGAACCAAATCTTTGCTTGGGAAGTTCGTATTAATTAACTTATTATCTTTTGTGATTTTCAGAAGTCCTTTGTCGGTTGCAGCAACGTAAATCTCACCGAATGGTGAAACATCCATATCCATCACACGTGTGGTTGGAGATGGATTATCAAATTTTAAATGAATAATTATATAATTTTGGAGAGCAACAGAAATTCCAGAATTATGACCGATATAATGTATCCCATTATTCTCGACAATGCTTGTAACTTCATTTTCTAAGAAACCGCTTGATTTATCATAATTCATAAACCTCAAAGATGGGATTTTAGTAACTCCTCTGTCGTTTGCAATCCAGATATTATATTCACGATCGATAAAAATATCGTTTGCGGAGTTGTCTTTCAGATTATTAGCCACAGAAAGAGGGAAAATTCTTAAATTATCTTTTGTAGCGACAACAATTGTAGCAAGACTTGAATAAATCAATGAATGATAGTAATTAGGAATAAGAACTACATTTTCGGAATTGGTTTTTCGAACAATATGTTCTGATTTAACAAAAATATTATAATTCTTATAATCATAATAAGCAATGAAGCCATCACCAGCAAGCCAAATTTTGCGAATTTTGCTTTCGTGATTTTCTAATGCAACAGTGAAAAATTCTTGTTTTGGAATGGAATTACTCAGATAACCTAAATTAAGGTTCTTATCAAAAAAGAGCAGTCCTTTGTTTGTAGCAAGGAAGAATTCGTCTTTATATCCAATTATTTTGTTTACATAAATGTTTGTGTCAAGGTCGATTTTCTTCCATTTATTGTTGCTGAAGTAGAGTAAAAGCTTATTACTATATGCTAAGAAACGGAAATTATTTTTGCTGGAAGAAACTGCAAATGGTATGTAGTTTCTTTCGAATTGATTAAGGAATTGCTCTGGAATAACCGCCTTAATAACCCAATCGTTTCCTTCTTTCTTGTATAACAATTTGTTAACGAAATTAGATAAAATCCATATATCGTTATTTTCATCCTTGTAAAAATAAGCTTTATCTGCGTGAGAAGGTTGGAAAGTATTCCATTCAGTTTTCCATTCTTTGCCGGAGTATCGGGCAAGTCCGTTGCGAGTAGTGAAGTATATATAACCTTGATTGTCCTGCGTTACAGAATAAACAGAACTACTTGGAAGACCATCTTCTTCGTTGTAAGAAACGGTCAATAATTTCTGACAAAAAACATCTATCGAAAAAATAAATAAGATGCTATATATTGTTATAATCTTTTTCAAATATTAGATAAATAATGTATATACAAAAAGAAATCTTCATTTGTAAAAATTAGATTTTACAAAATTATTAAAATTAATAAACAATACAAAGATAATTTCTTTATATTAATAGCTATTAGAAACAAGAAAAAAGCTATATGTTGAATGATAAACATATAGCTTATATTATAAGAAGAAATTATATATGAAAATTTTCGGCTAACTATCTTTTTCGTAAAATTTCCAACTTTCACTGAGTTTTTCAACTAAATAATCGAATGCTTCCTTTGGAGAATTAGCATAAACGAACAAATCGAAATCTTTTTTGGAAATCATTCTATTTTGCACTAAATAATCAAAATTAACAGTATTTTTCCAAAATTCTTCAGAATAGAGAACAATTGGGAGTGGACGAGTAATTTTTAGAGTTTGGCGGAGAGTAAGTATTTCAAATAATTCGTCTAATGTGCCGAAGCCGCCAGGGAGAGCCACCATAGCCTTTGCAAGGTATGCAAACCAGAATTTTCTCATAAAGAAATAGTGAAATTCAAAATTAAGTTCATCGGAAATATACATATTTGGTTCTTGCTCGAAAGGAAGGCTAATATTCAGTCCGATGGAGGGCTGGTTTGCCTGATAAGCACCACGGTTAGCTGCTTCCATCATACCGGGACCACCGCCGGTGCAAACATAATAACGACGTTCAGGTGGCAATTTGGCTGACCATTTGGCTATCATCTCGGCAAGAGCAACAGCTTCGTCGTATATGCGTGAAGTAAATTCCAATTTTTTATGCTCTTCGATTTGATGTTCAATTTCAATTCTTTCTTCATCAACAGCATTTGAAAGTAGATTATTTAAAAGAGCGAGCTGGGATGTATATTTTTCGGTGGACATTGTTCTTGCAGAACCATAGAAAACGATAGTGTTTCTGATATTGTGCTTACGGAAATATTGCTCAGGATAGAGATATTCAGCGAGCATTCTGATGGTTCGACCATCCGGACTGTGGATAAATTCGGTATTGTCGTAAGCTTTTTGAACTCTTGCTTTACGTTTTTTCTTTTCAGGAGTATTTTCGTTAATAATTTCAGGGTTTGCCATAAAATCCTCAAAAATAATAATAAGATAATGATTGACGAAATTAATTAGATTTTCTTATTAGAGAGTACCCACCATCAACAATAATATTTTGTCCTGTTAAATATTCATTTTCGATAAAGAAATTAACTGCTGAGAGAATATCCTGGGGTTGACCATATTTTTTCAGTGGAATGTTTTCGTGAGTAATCGAAATAGGTTCATCTGCAACTTTGATAATACCGGGGCTAATGCAATTAACTGTGATACGGGGCGCAAGTTCAACAGCAAGCGATTTAGTCAAATGAATCAGAGCGGATTTGGAAACATTATAAAGCAAGCTTCCCTTCCAGTGCTCAAGCCCACCGACAGAACTGATATTAATGATTGTGCCTTTTGATAAGGGTTGTCGGGCAAACTGCTGCGAGAACAAGAAGGCACTTCGCAAGTTAATATTGAAGACCTCGTTCCATTGCTCAATTTGAATATCTGTGAAATTTTGTTTTTGAGGAAAAATACCAATATTATTAATCAAAATGTTTATTTCGCCGAAATTATTAATTATTTCGGCGAATGTGCGTTCAACTGCTGAAGAGTCGCTTGCATCGGCTTGAAAGAGTTTGACATTAATTTTGAAATCTGATAATTTATGCGACAATTCATTTGCAACGCTTTCTGATTTGAAATAGTGAAGTGCTAAATTATACCCTTTGCGAGCAAGTTCAATTGCTAATTTTTGACCAATTTTGCTTGTCGAAGCTGTTAATAAAATGTTATTCATTGTTAAAATAAATTGATAAATGTTAATAGAATATTCTATTTTTCTTTTTTCTTAACATTAAGTTTCTTAATTTTCGTAACTTAATTATGTAAAATAAAAATAAGTTTTATTGTAACAAAATTGAAAAAATAAACTCGATATATGTTCCACATTATGTTGTTCAAGTAAAAGAAAAAAAATGTCTAAAAAAGTAGAACACCTTGATAAGGTAACAATTCGCTTCGCTGGAGACTCTGGCGACGGGATGCAGCTTGTGGGAACGCAATTTTCCAACACAGCTGGAACAGTCGGGAATAGTGTGAATACATTTCCTGATTATCCATCAGAAATACGTGCCCCCGAAGGCACATTATATGGCGTTAGTGCCTACCAAATTCATTTTGGTTCGAAAAAAGTTAACACAATAGGTGATAAGATTGACGTGCTTGTATGTATGAATGCTTCGTCGCTGAAAGTCAATCTACCAAATGTTCGTGAGAAAGGAATAATCATTGCTAATACTGCTGGTTTTGGTGAAAAAAACTTAAAGTTAGCAAAATATGACAGCAATCCGCTTGAAGACGGTTCTTTGAGCAAATATCAGCTCATAAAAATAAATATGAGCGAGATGATGAAACAAGAACTTGCAGATTTAGGAATATCTCCGAAAGCAGTCGAAAGAACGAAAAATATTTTTGCACTTGGTTTCATCTATTGGCTGTTTAATCGTCCTTTGGATTTGACAGAAAAATGGTTAAAAGATAAATTTGCAAATAAACCACAGATATTAGAAGCAAACCTGCGCGCACTGAGAGCTGGATATAATTACGGTGCTACACGTCAGGAAATGATAGTTCAATATCATGTTCATCATGCAGATTTGCCAAAAGGAACATATAGAAATATTACCGGGAACGAAGCTTGTGCAATAGGACTTGTAACTGCAGCAACAAAAGCAAAGCTTCCTCTTTTCCTTGGTTCGTATCCAATAACTCCTGCAACAGAAATTCTTCATTTTATCTCCGGATATAAACAGTTTGGTGTCAAAGTGCTCCAAGCAGAGGACGAAATTGCAGGTATTTGCAGTGCAATTGGTGCTTCTTATGGTGGTTATCTTGCAGCAACAACAACTTCGGGACCTGGCTTGTCTCTCAAAGTTGAGGCTCTTGGGCTTGCGGTAATCTTGGAATTGCCACTTGTTGTAATTGACGTTCAACGAGCTGGACCAAGCACAGGACTTCCGACAAAACCAGAGCAATCAGACTTGAACATTGCTTATTATGGTCGTCACGGGGAAGCTCCGATACCAATAGTTGCAGCAAGTGGTGCAGCTGATTGCTTTGCAATGACTGTTGAGGCTGCTCGTATTGCACTTAAATATATGACACCTGTAATCTTGCTATCAGATGGTTATATGGCACAAGGAACAGAACCTTGGCGTATTCCGGAAATGAGCGAGCTACCGGATTTAACTGTTAATTTTGCAACAGATCCGGAAACATTCAAGCCATACAGACGCGACCCGAATACACTTGCCCGTATGTGGGCTGTACCCGGCACACCAAATTTGGAACACCGTATTGGTGGACTTGAAAAAGAAGACATTACAGGTTTGGTAAGCCACGATCCACTCAATCACCAAAAGATGGTTGAACTTCGTCAGAAGAAAGTCGATGAAATTGCTAATGATATACCTCTGGCAGAAGTCGAAGGCGAACAATCGGGCGATTTGTTAGTTGTTGCTTGGGGCAGCGTTTATGGTCCGGTAAAAACTGCGTTTGATACTTTACGTGAGCAAGGACACAAGATTTCCTATACTCATTTGAAATATATTCGTCCGTTCCCGAAGAATTTAGGCGAAATACTATCTCGTTTTGAGCGTGTAGTCGTGCCAGAAATGAATATGGGACAGTTGGCTGATTTGCTCCAAAGCAAGTTCTTGCGTCCGGTACTTCGCATCAATAAAGTTCAGGGAATGCCGTTTAAAGCAAAAGAGATAGAAACAAAATTATTAGATTTGCTTAACAATAAAGGAGACAAATAAAATGACAACGATGCTTCAAGATATAGTTGTTAAGCGGAATGTGCCTACAAATCAATATACTCCGAAAGATTTCAAAGTAGATATAGATGTTCGTTGGTGTGCAGGATGTGGCGGCTATTCAATACTTTCTCAGGTTCAGAGAATTATGCCGGAGCTTGGAGTGCCGCGTGAGAAAATTGTGTTTGTTTCGGGGATTGGTTGTTCGAGCCGCTTCCCTTACTACATTAATGTGTATGGATTTCATTCAATTCACGGACGAGCATTAGCTGTTGCAAGCGGCTTAAAAATTGCCCGTCCTGATTTATCTGTGTGGATAGCAACCGGCGATGGCGACTGTATGAGTATTGGAGGTAATCATTTTATTCACGCTTGCCGTCGAAATGTTGATATAAACGTCCTTATGTTTAATAACGAAGTTTACAGTTTGACAAAAGGACAGTATTCGCCTACTTCGCAGCCGGGACAAAAGACAAAAACATCTCCGTTCGGAGTTGTGGACGACCCATTCAATCCTGCTTCGCTTGCTTTGGGTGCAGGAGCAACTTTTGTTGCTCGTGGCTATGACCGCGACCCAAAAATGCTGCAATATTTATTCGAGCGTGCGGCAGCACACAAAGGCATTTCTTTTGTTGAAATTTATGCCAATTGTGTAATTTTCAATGATGGTGCATTCGATAAATATACCGAAAAGGAATACCGTGATGATACAACAGTATGGTTGGAAGACGGGAAACCTTTGATTTTCGGGAAAAACCGAGATAAAGGTATCATTTTAGATGGATTTACTCCGGTTGTCGTTTCGTTCGAGGATGGCAAATATTCACCAAATGACGTTCTTGTCCATAACGAAAAAGATTCAACTCTTGCATTTATCCTTGCAAATATGACTTACAATCCGGATGTTCCTCGTCCGATCGGTGTATTCCAGAGCATTGACAAGCCATCATACGAAGAAAAAGTTGATAATCAAATCGAAGAAGTAACGAAAAAATTAGGTGAAGGCGATATTAATAAGCTTATGCGTGGCGAAGATTTCTGGACAATAGATTAATCAATTCTGTTATAATGAAAAAAGCCGCTCTTCATAGAGCGGCTTTTTTATATATTTAAACAAGTAGCTTCTCCTCTTCCCTACTTGCCGAATTCAGAGAGTGGAACGCATAGACAATCAAATTTTATTCAATGACTACAGAAAGTCTTTTCATAGATTTATCTTCAAGATATACAATCATCATATAATTGCCTTTTGCTAAAGAACATAAATCCAAAGCTTTATAATTAAATGAGGATTTTTCGTTCGTTACTAATTTCCCGTGGATATCATAAATTTCAATTTTTTCAATATTCAAAATTTCAGAGTAAACACTCAAAATATTGTTTGTTGGATTTGGATAAGCAACAACAAAATCAGTAGGTTTGATTTCGGAAATGCTTGTAATGCCAACATTGAAAGTGTAAGGAACATCGATATAATCGTTTTCATCAGCAACATTGGTAAAACGAATACGGATTTTGGACTGGCCAGTATTCATATTTGGCTTTAGATGAGCGGTTGGTTGGTAACCTAATACTTGACTGATTTTGAAGGAAGCAGGCAAATCAATTTCGTCGCTACCTTCTTTGTAAGAAGTTGTGCGAGTTACATAAGGATAGCAAAAATAAGTGCATACAGATACTTCGTGTCCTTCAGCAAGTTGATCAACAATAATTGAAGGATAAACTGTAACATTAGAGTTAGATAGATTTCTAATATCGAATTGGGATTCAATTTCATTATTTACATTTTGCGTGGAGATAATACTATCACAACTCGTAATTTCGAAACTGCTTTGCGAGTATGCTGAAATATAGGAGGAAACGATTAAAAAAAGCAGAAATGAAATTAGAAAAGTAACTTTTTTCATAATTTTAGCGTCCTATAATTATTAATAATTTGTTAATTTTAAAAATAAAACAAAGTAAAATAATAAAAAGTTACACAAAATTGGAGCAAAAAAAAATGAAAAAGGCAATATTGGTGTTAGTTTTCTCAATATTATTTGTTCAATTTGCAAATGCACAGGAAAAATCAAAGCTTCCGGATGCTAAAGTAAAGGATTTACAAGGAAATACAGTATCGACAAGTACATTCAGAAATGATGGGAAACCCGTAGTAGTAAGTTTTTGGGCTACGTGGTGCAAGCCTTGTATGGAAGAAATGGCTGCAATCAATGAATTATTTGCAGAATGGAAGGAAGAAACAGGCGTTCGCTATATTGCAGTCTCTATTGATGACTCACGTTCAAGCAGACGAGTTGCACCACTTGTAAAATCGAAAGGTTGGGAATTCGAAGTATATTTGGACGACAATCAAGATTTCAAGCGAGCAATGAATGTGAATAATCCACCCCACACATTTTTGTTGGACGGAGACGGGCAAATAGTTTTCGAACATAATGGATATGCACCTGGCGACGAGAAAAAACTCTATCAGAAGATTAAAGAAATTTCCAAAAAATAATGAAAAAAAAGCCAGAAATCACTGCTCCCGTTGGTTCTTTTGAATCGCTCTGGGCTGCAATACAAGCAGGAGCGAAATCAATTTATTTTGGGGCGGGCAATTTAAATATGCGCTCCAAATCAACGTTCAATTTTTCAACTGATGATTTATTTGAAATTCAAAAAATTGCAAACCGGCATAGAATCAAGACTTATCTTGCTGTGAATACAGTAATTTATGATGATGATATAAATAAAGTTGATGAAATATTAGACGCTGCTTCCGATGCTGGAATAAATGCAATAATTGCGTCTGATTTTGCTGTAATTCTACGGGCAAGGCAAAGAAATTTACCTGTTCATTGCTCCACTCAACTGAATATTTCTAATATTGAAGCTGTTCGATTCTTTGCTCAGTATGCTGATGTAATGGTGTTGGCTCGTGAACTATCTTTGGAGCAAACAAAAAACATAATTTCAGCAATACAAAAAGAAAAAATCAAGGGACCAAGCGGAAAATTAGTTAGAATAGAAATATTTGCTCATGGGGCACTTTGTATGGCAATTTCGGGGAAATGCTATTTGAGCTTGCACCTGCACGACCATTCGGCAAACCGTGGAGAATGCCTGCAAGTATGCCGTAGAAAATATCTTGTTACTGAAAGAGAACAGGGTTATCAACTTGAAATCGATAATGAATATATTATGTCCCCGAAAGATTTGGCTACAATTGGATTTTTGGACAAAATAATTGAAGCTGGGGTGGAAGTGCTCAAAATTGAAGGGCGTGGACGTTCACCTGAATACGTCAAACGCACGGTTGAATGCTATAAGGAAGCAATTGATGCGGTTTTTGATGGTTCTTACACATCTGAACGAATCGAAGAATGGAAAAGAAGGCTTGCTGAAGTGTATAATCGGGGTTTCTGGGACGGATATTATTTGGGGCAAACCTTAGGCGAATGGAACAATAATTATGGTTCGTCGGCAACAAAGCGAAAAATATATGTTGGTTACGTCCAGAATTACTACTCAAAAGTAAAAGCGGCGGCAGTCCAAATTCAGGCAGATAATTTATCGGTTGGTGATGATATTTTAATTATTGGGAATAAAACAGGGGTGTTGGAGACGAAAGTGGAAGAATTGAGGCTCGAAGATGCTCCAATACAGCGAGTGAGCAAAGGCGCGCTTTGTTCGATTTCGGTTCCCAGCAAAGTTCGACCAAACGACAAGGTCTATAAGTTTGTAGAGAGCAGGTAGAAAATAGTTGTAGCCATACAACAGCAAAAATGTGGAAAACTTTTTCTTGCATTTGTATTTTTTTTTTTTTTTATTTTTGCCTTAGTTCTTTGACAATATATTTAATACTTTAATGGTTATTAAGAAAAGCTTCCTTCGTATCTTGCTTTTCTTCTCTTTGGGGTGTTGCTCGTTTTGCTTTAAGTTGTTCTCTCAACCAAGTGAACAATTCGCTAAAGCTAATCTGGCGGTTTTCCTCAACCAATCTCTTAACGATGATTGGAAAATGGGTAAATATCAGTCTTTCGAATGTTCTTCCGCAAATGAACTTTTGTTTAAATTCTCTTTTTTTGACAGATTTTTTTGCGAAAGCAAAAACAAAGTCGCTATCGGTTGCAAATACGAATATTTCGAAAGCAATAAAAATAGATATTTTCTTCCCACTGATAATATCATTCAAAGTGATAATATGTTGAAATACCTGATTGGCTGGAAAATCGACCCATACGTTAGTTTTAGCCTAAATACTCAGATTACTGAATCGTTCAGAAAATACCAGAATTCTATAGTTCCTACCTCAAAATTCAGAGACCCTATTACTACTCAGCAAGGATTAGGTTTTGCCTCTATTTTAATCAAAAATAATTATTCTTTAATTGAAACATCACTTGGTGCAACAACAAAACAAATTCGAGCAAAGCGGTATACTTTGCTTACCGATAACAGACAAACCAAAGAAGTAGAAAAGTATAGAGCAGAAACTGGTGTCCAGATGAGATTCGACCTTATGCACAAATTTGCTGAAAAGGTTGAATATCGAGGTAAATTTGATGCACAATTGAATCTGCTTGACAAGAAGCAATGGATATGCAACGCTGATAACGAAATAAAAGTTCAGCTATGGAAAATCTTTGGGATATTGATTAAGTTGGAACTTACTTATAACGAACAGGTTAGCAAAAGAATTGGTTACAAGCAATCGACTAAATTCGGTATAATCACCAGCTTTTGAACAAATCGGTTTAGAATGAGTTTTTGGTAATGCTTTATTATCAATGATTGTAAAAATGATTACTCCCTTTGCATTTTTATTATCAGAGATAATAATGTATTACAAAGGGAGCAAAACCATTCTAAACAAAATAAGCGCAATTAAAATTAACTATTTTTGGGAGATTTTACAATGAAAAAGTTTGGAATGATTTTGCTTGTTATTATTGTTAGTTCTACTACTTTATTATCAGAAATTAAAAGAAAGGAATATTATCCACCCAAAAATTATTGTAGAGCAACGGCAACAGTTTCTGTTATTTTGAAAAAAATAGGCTTAGGACCAGAAGAAGATTGTGAAGTTCACTGTCCTTCAGGTACTCTTGCACGATGTACTGCATCTTTCTTTACTGCTAGTTGTGGTTGTTACAAAAACTCTGGTAGTCCTAAACAAACGATATTAATACCCGGTGGAATATCTAATATTCATATGCAAATTGCAAACGATTTTATCAATTTTTGTAACCAATCATCAAGTATTAATATTCAAACCCTCGGGAATTATGTATTAGGAGCCAAAGAAGCAATAGTGAATAATGATCAGGCTATGTTTTCTGATTATGAAATAGCATATGACGAGCTTTTCGATCAATTATCACCATCTGAAATAATGGAAATAGAAAATTGGATAAATAATTATCAATAATATTTTTTAAATCATTACAATGCCTGGCTGTTTCAAAAGGATAACCGTTCAAACAATATCTATTGTCAATTCTCTTTTAAGCCCGGGATGAGTTTTTGAAGTAAAGATACTATTTATTCACAATATGATTAATATTCCCCTTTTGAGACAGCACTGCTTAATTTTAAATTAAAAGGAGGTAGAATAATGAGAATTATTTTGATTTACACAATTAGCATTTTCAGCATTTTTTTGAGTTGTTTGAATTTATTATCTTATGAGATTGCTGGGAAAGTATCAATTCCTTGTTCGCACACTCAAACAGTTGCAAATATTACAGTAACATCATTGACAGATAGTATTTTCGAACAGATTTATTCTGTAGATGAAAAAGGAAATTTTCAATTAAACCTGCAAAAACCTGGATTTTATGCATTTAATATTACTGGAATTAGTTCGGAACATCATAATTTTCTATATTATTGCGATGCAAATCAATCAAATACATTTATTAACATTAATTTGCCACCAATAAACTATCCAAATGATACTTTTTTTGTTTTAGGAAATTTTAATGATTTCGAATTTGATTATAAGCACAAAATGGAAAAAATAAGTGATGATGAGTATGAAATTGAAATTTACTATCCTAAGGATACTTTAATCTACCAAATTTATTATTATGATCATATCAATGAATATGGTCGTAGTTTCAATGGGAATCAAAATAATGAGACGTATAAATTAGACAAAGCAGGCGATTACTATTCAATAATGGTTGACAAACAACCAAATAAAATAATTCGATTTAAAAAATGTTCATCTGTTAATAGTTATTTATCCAATATTGTAGTCGACTTTAAAAACGACATACTTAACCAAGAATTCTACAATTTTCAAGAGAAAATATCAAAACGAAAAAAATTATTTGATTACTCAACAGCATTAGAAGAAAATGGGAATTCAATTGATCAAATTAAGAAAAAATTAAATGATTTTGTAGAAGAATTAGAAAATGATATGGATTATTATAAGGCAATTTTTGATACTACAAAAAATATTGCAATAAAAAAATACATCGCTGCTTACATTGTGAATCATTTCTCAACTATTTATTTGTTAAATTGTTCTAAATTATTAAAGTCATTAAAAATAAAAATGTTTCTTGTAAAAAATCAGAGTAGTTTTATAAATGAAACTATTAATCTTGTTGAAATCACTTCTCCGTTGAGAGAATATTTAAAATATTCAGATGGTATTATATTTGCTACTTGCTTATTATATGAAAATACTGTTTATGACATAAACAAAACTTTTCTAAATTACTTATCTAATTCCAAAAATATCGATTATAAGATGAGAGAGCTTCAAAAAGCTATTTTATATTATAAATATGATAATTATAATGAAAAGCTTTTTAAATATTATTCAGGATTATTTTTAACAATGTTTCCTGATGATATCTTTGTTGAATTCTTGTTAAAACATTTGAAAAGCGCAGAATTACGTAATAATCCATTACCGAAATTTACAGTTAGCAGTCTTTATAATTCAAACAAGGCTATCTCAAGCAAAGAATTAAAAGGTAAGTATACCTTAGTTGTTTTTTGGTCAACTTATTGTGGACCTTGCTTAAAAGAAATACCCAAATTAATGGAAGCAAAAAGAAAGTTCCCTGAACTGAATATCCTTATGATCAGTTTTGATACCGACACTCTAAAAGTACAACAATTTGCATCTAAACGATTTACAGAACCCTGTCTACATGGAATAGAACCACAAAGTTTTTTAAGTAATATTGCACAAACATTCGAGATTATAAGTATTCCTTATTTAATATTAGTGGATCCAAATCTGAAAATAGTGGCGACAACTGGTGAATTGCTCGGTGATAGATTGTTTATAACATTAGATAAAACGTTAAATAAACAATTAAAGTATCTAAAACAATGAAAAAGTTTGGAATGATACTGATTGCTTTTTTATCAGTATTTTTATTCAATGTTCAATTAGAATTGAAAGCAGCCCCGTCCCAGCCTCAATCAGTAGCTTGGGTATGGGGAGGATTTAAAAAAGCGGAAGCTGTGTCTCCAAATTCTGTTAAATTTGAATGTGGGAACGATATGTCAATAAAATGTTATGGAGTAACAAGCAATGGTGATCTAATTATTGGCCAACCAATAAAACTATTTATTAACAATAACAACATTAAAACTTCTATTGATGAAGCACCAGATGTAGGTACAGGCTATATTAATGTTATTTTGGAAGAAATAGATATGCAAGGATTAGAGCCATTTATTAAAATAACAACAACATCTGAAACAATTATTGTACCAACATATAAAGAATGGATTGATTATAATAGTAAATAATAAATATGGGGGCTCAAAAAAGCTGTTTAGATAATCTTCTGTTTCTAAACTTTCGAAGGTTCCACAAATTCATTGTTAGGGGCACGTTTAATAGTACAACTAAAAATAATTAATAAAAAAGTCTACATTTTGAGCCCCCCCCTTACATCATTTGACTTTTCATCAGAGGTAATTATGAGAAACGAAAGAATTTTTTTACTTATCCTGATCAGTAGTGTTTTAATATTTCTATTGTCTGATTTTGAACTTAAATCGCAATCACTTAGCAAAATTGATTCTGTTGGAATTTATCTCTCTTCGCAGGATTGCATTTCTTGCAATTCAGCATACGTGAAACCGCTAATCAATAAAATCAAGATAATTAAAAAACTATTCAATTTTAAATTAATAATAATATCCAAAGAAAAAATCACGACCAAACTAACAGAAACATATAAAAAATACGAAGTAGACGCAATTATTGATTTGTCCTCGCTTCCCAAAAATCTTCATCAAAAATTTCTCAAAATAAATGCCCCAGCTATTGTATTATTTAACGAAGAAGTAATTATTAACGAAATAAATTCCTCGTGTTTATTAAAAGAAGAATTTGATATAGATGAAATAGTACAAAAATCACTAAAAGTGCAATTTCGGTTGAACGACAAAATCACCTTTTCCTCTGACGAATTCACAAAAATTGATAAAACATTCAATAACTACAAAAGAAAAGAGATCGTATTTAATGATGATATTAGTAATTGCATTTTCAAAATAAAATACTCAGATACAGATAAATTAACTCAGAATAAATTATTTTGTTTAGACAACGAGTTTGAGGCAAAAATCAATCTAAAGAGAGATACTATTATATCAGAAAAGTTATTACCAAAATCAAAAATTGAAGGTTTCACAATAGATGATACAAGCTTAATTGTTTTTATTCGATATTATTACCAAAAAGCATTTACCAGTGAAAATGGAATCTTTGAAATACACAATTATCCAAAAGTTAGCTATACAAGCTCATCTGACAATTTCATAGAGATATTTAACACACCAAATGAATATGAAATATTTTTCGATAATATTATTAAACTCGATACAAATTATTTAGTAAATGGATTTAATCGTCCAGAATGCAATAATTTCCCATTTTATGAAAATCCTGATAGTACATTTTTCCTATTACTTTTCGATAGCAAACTTCAAAAAATCAAACCACTACTAAAACTATCTCATATAATTGATAATTATGATATTTCACATTATTATAATTTCTTTTCTTCAAAATTCTTTCCTTTGAGAAACAATAAAGTGCTAGTTGTAAGCAACCTGAATAATACATTCCTAATACTTGATTTTAGCAAGAAAAACGACATAAAAGTAATTCCAATCTCCAATAAATCATACTTATCTTTATTTAGAAATGAAATGAAGAAATTAGAACTCAATCCTAAAAAATTAATTGAAGAACCTCAAAATATTCTAAAAGGATTAAAAATATATTATTTGGACACCTACGTTAATAATGACAAAATTTGCTTTTTATTTTATGATAATACTAAAGATATTTTCACTATTGATATCTTTGATATAGATGGGAAATTTATTTTTAATGTATTTTTTCAGCTTGATGAGAATTTTGATACATTAAATAATATCAAATTGATAAATTTTGACGGAGATATTAAAATTATGTATTATAATTTTATTGAAGGTCAATGGAAAATTAAAGGGACAAGTTCTTTTTAAATATTTCTTACTGATTGTGATTAAATAATGGATAGTATTTTTTTAAATTTAAGGATACTTCGTTAGGATTTAGAAATAACAATTTAGAATTGCAAAACTTAAACCTTCAGATCGTAATACTTGTAGCAAAGCCCCATTCGTCTGTCTGGGGCTTTGTTTTGCAGGTGATTTTTTACTTGCGCAAGATTATTTCCTCAATTGAACTTTCATAAACTTGTTTCAGTTCTGAATATGAAGTTTCAAGAAAATTCTCGATAATAAAATCATTGAAGCAAACTTGTCCTAATTGGAAATAACCGACACCAAATTTATTGCAAATATCAATGAAATCATTTACTTTTTGCGGGTGGATAGAAACAACAATACGAGATTGCGATTCGCCGAAAAGTTCGCCCGCAGAATTGCCAATATTTACACGGCAACCAAGGCAATCGGAAGCTATTGATTTTTCAGCTAAACAGATAGCAAGACCGCCCTCGCTTGTGTCGTGTGCAGAAGACAGCAAGCGACTATCTATCATTTCAAGAACAGCATTTTGCAAAGTTATTTCTTCTTCAATATCGATAACTGGTGCTTTTCCAGTAATATTGTTAATCTTCATTTTTAAGTATTCCGAACCACCAAGTTCGCATCGGTTATTTCCAATAAGGAAAATAATATCGCCTTCTTGCTTGAAGCTTGAGGAAATAACTTTTGAAATATCATCAATTATTCCTAACATTCCAATTGTAGGGGTTGGGAAAATTGCATGATTTTGTGATTCGTTATGAAAGCTCACGTTTCCGCCTGTAACGGGTGTGTCCAGACGGCGGCAAGCGTCGCCCATTCCACGTATAGCTTCTTTGAATTGATAATAAACTTCCGGGTCGTACGGATTGCCAAAGTTCAAGCAATTAGTGATAGCGACAGGTTTAGCACCAACACAAACGACATTACGAGCAGCCTCGCAAACTGCAGCCATTGCGCCGGAATAAGGATTCAAGTAAGTGTAGCGACTGTTGCAATCGGTAGCAAGAGCAATAGCCTTGCCGGGCAGTTCTTTTAACCGAACAACAGCTGCATCGCCTTTTGACGAAACAGTGTTTGTGCGAACCTGAGAATCGTATTGTTGGAAAACCCAGCGTTTCGATGCGATAGTAGGAGAAGCAAGCAACTTCCAGAAGTCGTCTTTTTCAGCAATTGCCTGTTCAAATTTTGAAGTATCGAAATTTTCGGTTTCATTTAGATATTCCGGACGTTTCCATTCTCTATCATATTGAGGTGCGCCCCCACCAAGCACAAGAGATTCGGCTGGTATGAAGGCAACTTGCCTGCCTTGACGCTTTATGTTTAAAATACCATCGTCAGTAACGTAACCAATGTGGGTAAATGGAACATCCCATTTTTCGCAAATTTTACGTGCAACTTCCTCTTTTCCTTTGTGGATAACAGCAAGCATTCTTTCTTGCGATTCGGAAAGCATAATTTCATATGCACTCATATCTTCTTCGCGTAATGGGACTTTGTCCAAATCTATATCCATACCGGTATTTGCTTTGGCACTCATTTCGGAAGTAGAGCAACTAATTCCGGCGGCACCCATATCCTGAATACCTGCGACAACACCGGCTTCGATAAGTTCCAGAGTAGCTTCGAGCAATAATTTTTCAGCAAAAGGGTCGCCCACCTGAACAGTTGGACGCATATCTTCGGTTTTTTCATCAAATTCACGCGAAGCAAGCAGGGAAGCACCGTGAATTCCATCTCTTCCGGTAGAACTTCCGAGAATAAACACAGGATTTCCGACACCAGAAGCTGCGGCAGAAGCAGTTTTACGAACATCAACAATTCCGACAGCCATTGCATTTACAAGAGGATTATCCTGATAGCAAGAGTCGAAATAAATTTCGCCTCCAACAGTAGGCACTCCGAAAGAATTGCCATAATGGCTAATACCTGCAACAACTCCGCTCAATAGATACTTAGTTCTATTATTATCCAGATGACCAAATCGCAAGGAATTCAATGCTGCAATCGGACGGGCACCCATTGTAAAAATATCTCTTAAAATTCCACCAACTCCGGTTGCCGCCCCCTGAAAAGGTTCGATTGCAGACGGATGATTATGGCTTTCGATTTTGAACGCTATTGCATATCCCCCACCAATATCGACAAGTCCGGCATTTTCTTCGCCGGCAGAAACAAGCAAACGACCTCCGGAACGAGGTAATGTTTTTAATTGCTTGATGGAGTTTTTGTATGAGCAATGTTCGCTCCACATAACGCTGAAAACGCCAATTTCAGTGTAAGTGGGAGTGCGACCGAGTATTTCAAGGATTTTGTTATATTCATTTTCGGTAAGTCCAAGTTCAAGAGCAGTTTCGAGGGAAACTTCAATTTCGGAGTATAGTTCTTTGTTCATTTTATTCTCAATTTAAAAAATTTCAAAAAACAAAAATAAAAAAAATAGGTATGTAAGAAAAATACTATTCGTGAATATTCCTTCTGAATGCTTCGATATTCGAACGGAAGTCGCCATTAAACAAAGCAGAGCCAGCGACAATAATATTGGCACCAGCTTCGACAACTTGCCGAACGTTTGAAGGAGTAATTCCACCATCAACCTGAATTTCAATATTTGCTAAATTATTATTATCCAGAAAAGACCTCAATTTTTCGCATCTACGAAGGAAAGAAGAGATAAAAGATTGACCACCAAATCCGGGATTGACAGACATCAGCAAAATAAAATCGCAAAACTCAGCGGCTTCGAAAGCGTATTCGAGAGGTGTAGCCGGATTGAGCACTATTCCAGCTTTGCAACCATAATTTTTAATAGTCGATATTGTGCGATGAAGATGAAAACCTGTTTCGACGTGAACAGAAATCATATCAGCACCAGCTTCGACAAAGTCGGCAATATATTTATCTGGGTCAGTAATCATAAGGTGGCAATCCAACGGAAGATCGGTTAAGCGTCCAATTGCAGAAACGACAAGCGGACCGAAAGTAATATTAGGCACAAAATGACCGTCCATAATATCGAGGTGAAGAATATCTGCTGAATTTTCCTCACAAAGTCGAACACTTTTTTCGAGGTTAGCGAAATTAGCCGAGAGCAAAGAAGGTGCAATTTTAACATTATTTATCATTTTTCTTTTCTCCGTTTGCCTTAGCAATTTTATACATTTCATTCAATTTTGCATCAACTTTTCCATAGAGAGAATTTTTAGGATATGCACCATTTTTATTGATTTTGCCGGCAGGGATATCCATCAAAATTTCTACTCCTTCATCAATATTATTGATAGCAAAAATCATAAATTTTTTATTTTTTACAGCTTCAACAATGTTAGTTGGCAACATTAAATCTTTCACATTTTGCTGAGGGATAATCACGCCGTGTTCACCTGTTAAACCACGTTTTTCGCAAACTTCGAAAAAGCCGCGAATTTTTTCGTTCACTCCGCCAATTGGTTGAATGTTTCCTTTCTGATCGACGGAACCTGTAATAGCAATGCTTTGTTTTATCGGGACTTCGGCAATAGCAGATAGAATAATATAAATTTCAGCAGCTGTGGCACTATCGCCATCAACTCCGCCATAGGATTGTTCGAACGCAATCGAAGCAGTAAGAGACAGAGGTCTTTTTTGAGCGAATTTTTCGCGCAGGAAACCAGTTAAGATAAGCACTGCCTTGTTGTGAATATTTCCGCTTAACTCGGCTTCCCGTTCAATGTTGATAATACCAGAATTGCCGGCAGAAATCGATGCAGTAATTCTCGCAGGTTTCCCAAAAGAAATGAAACCGTTATTATATACCGTTAAACCATTAATTTGCCCGATGCGTTTTCCTTCGGTAGCGATGAGCATATCGCCTTCTAAAATAGATTTTTTGATTTTTTCATCCAAAAGGTCGTTTCTGCGGCGACGCCATTCAATTGCGTTTTCGACAACTTCCCTATCAATCAGAGCGTTTTTGCTCTGGCTGTCGTAGTATGCGGCTTCGCGAATAATATCAGCCACATCTGAAAATTTAAGAGTAATTTTGTTTTGGGAACCAGCAGTTTCGACAGCCCATTCGATGATTGCAGCAACACCATCTGGGGTGCAATGTGGAAGCTTTTCCATTTCGCAAATTCTCGAAACAAATCGGGTAAAGTTTTCGATCATCTCGTCAGTTCTATCAGTTTCGTAATCGAATTGAGCGTGAACTTTGAAAATTTTCTTAAAACCTTTTTCGTAATGGAAAAGCAAGTGATAAAGGGACAGCCCGCCAATAATGATAACTTTGACATTAACATCGATAGGTTCGGGTTTGAGCGATGCTTGTGAGAACTGAAAATATGCGTCGAAAGTTTGAATTTCGAGTTTGTCGTAGAGAAGCACTCGTTTCAAAGCAGTCCAAACTCCCGGTTCGCTGAATAAATCGTTTGCATTGACGATAAGAAATCCCTGGTCGGCTTTGAGAATGGAACCGGCTTTGATTTTGGTGAAATCTGTTCGCCAGTATCCACCACGTTTGTCGAAAACACGTTCTATGGTGCCGAAAAGGTTGTTATAAGAAGGTGTAGTTTCTGTAATTACGGGGGCTGTTTCAGTATTAGAATTGTCCAACACAACATTAACGCTAAACAAGCGGAGAATATCTTCATCTACTGATTGGTCAGGATTAGGAATCAGATTGTTTAGTTGCCCTGCGGTTGCAACGAAGAGGTTGAGATGATCTAAAATGTATTTTTTTACTTCGTCTATGTAGATATTTACTTTTTCATTATCAAATTGTTTAGGTATTTCGTCCAAAATGGAAGAAACAACAATTTCGGAGTGTTTTTTGTCGTTTTCTATAATTGCTTTTCGAAATTCCTGCATCATTTTCATATTTTCGCGAACGAGATCGATAAGTTCATCGTGAAACTGACGCCATAAGTTTTTAATTTTTGAAGCTTCATCTTTGGTCATTTTGCCTTCGGCGAGCAATTCATCGATAACTTCTAAAGTAACGGGTTTACCATCGACGATAGGGAAAACTTCCGGAACAAGGGTTCCTTGTTGGGTTTCGAGTTGCCCGCGCATAAACTGGTGGGGACGAATTTTATCATCGAACTGTTCAATTAAGGCTTGCTCGCGTGATTGGTATTCTTCGATGATTTTCATTCTGCTTTTTTGATAATTATCCTCTTCGAATAATTTGGGCAATCGGCGGCGAATGAAATCGATAGCATCGTCCATTGCTTCGGCGAGTTCTTTTCCTTTTCCTTTAGGGAGCTTGATTAATCTTGGTTCGTCAGGTTTTGCAAAATTATTAACATAACAGTAATCAAAAGTAATTGGGCAACTATTGGTAACTTCTTCAAGAATATTTTTAACAGTGGTCAGGCGCCCGGTGCCGGATAGACCTGTAACGAAAATATTGTAGCCTTTTGCGTGAAGAGCTGCACCCATTTTGATTGCTTCGATAGCACGGGGCTGACCAACGATAGTTTTCAGAGGTTCAACATCGCGAGTGGAGTTGAAATTAAATTTATCAATCGGACAGGACCACCTTAATTTTTCTGGTGGAACTTCGTAAATTTTTGTTGTTTTTTTTGCAGCAGACATATAATTATTAATTTTTTTGAATTAAACAAATCATAAAGCAAATCTACAAAAAAATATTATTTTTCCTAATAATTCTTAACATTCCAATAATTTTTGAGAAGTAAATGTAAATATATTTTATTTCAACAAAATGAAAATATTTTAATATTAAATTCATTTTTTCAGTAATATTTTTCTTGTTTGTTATCTAAAAGTAATTTATCTTTGTCGTAAGATATTAATCATAAGCAGCATAATGAGGAAGGTATATCGCTATCCGCTATACTTTCCCAAATTACTCAAAACGCTTGATACTGTTTGTTCTTTATATTTCTGAAAAGTAAGTAGTCAAATTAATAATTTTACTTAGAAGAAGTTATTATTTTGAAAAAAACAAAACTTACGCAGAAATTAAAGAATAAAGGCAAGCAAATATTCATAAAAGGGAATGAAAGTAGTAAAGAAAATAGTAAAATTTCTGGGGGAATTAAGTAAGAAGAAGGTGGCACGTCCAAAGCTTCTATTACGATTGTCGGTAGTACTCGCCATATTTGCACTTCTAATTTTTCTTGCCCAATTGTGGAATTCCAACCAACCTATTCATCAAATCTCAATTGTTGGCACATCATTTTTGACACCGGCAGAGGTAAAAGCTGAAATACAGGACGCTCCAATAATTAATCGCCCGAAAAATGAAATAAACTATGCAGAGCTTGCAAAAAGACTGCGACAAAATCCTTTCATAGAGAACACTTATCTGAGCGAAGGCATTAACTCGCTTACTATTGAGGTAAAAGAAAAGCAGCCAATAGCACTATTAGTTGATAATTACGGAAAGATGAGATACGTTTCGTATGATTATTCTATTCTCCCCTATCGATTATTCAATACAAATCTTGATATACCAATAATAACGGGCGTTTATAAGGACGAACTGCTGGATACGACGGCTCTTCGTAGCTCCATTGATATAATAAACCATATTCGTTCTAACTCGAATTCATTATTGATAAGTCTGATTTCAGAAATACATTATTCGAGAGATTCAAGAGAATTTATATTATATACATCTGATGATACTAAGAAAATCATTTTCGGAGGCACAGAGGATATTGAAGATAAAATCATGAATTTACATGATTATCTGAAATATGATCTTCAATATAATGGGAAAAAAGATTTTTCTTATATAGATGTTCGATGGAAAAACAGAGTAATAATAAAAAATAATATATAAGGAACTATATGATAACAAATGAACAAAATAAAAGTGGTAGTGAAATAACAGTTGGTTTAGATATTGGAACAACAAAGCTTTGTGCGTTGGTTGCAGCAAACGATTATTCTACTAAGACACTGAAAATACTTGGATTTGGTATAATTGAATCAGAGGGATTAAATCGTGGAGTTGTTGTTAATATTGATAGAACGGTAAAATCAATAAAAGCAGCAGTTCAACAAGCAGAGCAACAGTCGGGAATAAAAATCGAGGAAGTAGTTGTAGGAATTGCGGGCGACCATATAGAATCATTTCAGACATCGGGAATAGTTGGGATATCAAATCCGACAAGGGAAATTTCGAAAAGCGATGTGGACAGATTGCTCGACGACACCCGGAATTTTGCTATCCCAGCAGATAGAACAATTTTGCATATTATTCCTCAGGAATTTATCATCGACGGACAGGATGGGATTCACGACCCGGTTGGTATGAGCGGTGTGCGAATGGAAGCTAAAGTTCATATTGTAACAGGACTGACAACAGCTATTACAAACATACATCGATGCGTTGAACGTGCTGGACTTCGTGTAAAAAAAATAGTTTTGGAACCGCTCGCAAGCAGTCAAGCAATACTGACACCAGAAGAAAAAGAGGTCGGCGTTGCATTAATTGATATTGGCGGAGGAACAACAGATATTGCAATATTCGAAGAAGATATTATTAGATATACAGCTGTATTTGGCGTTGCAGGCAAGCAAGTAACAGACGATATTCGTAAGGTTTTGGGAATTGTGGCATCGCAAGCTGAGAGAATAAAACGAGAATATGGGCATTGCTTTGAAGATTCGATAATGAAAGATGAAATCATAATGATTCCCGGAATAGCTGGACGCAAGCCAATGGAAGTTTCAAAACGACAGCTTTGCAGAATAATACAGCCAAGAATGGAAGAAATTTTTGAATTTGCACTTGCTGAAATCAGAAAATCAGGATATGAACATAGATTAGGTGCTGGTGTAGTTATTACCGGCGGAAACAGTCTGATAAGAGGTGCAGACGAGCTTGCTTCTGCTGTATTCGGTATGCCTGTAAAAATCGGTTATCCGTCGGGAATGACATATACAGGACTTGCAACAGAAGTTGAAAGCCCGGTATATTCGACAGCAGTTGGATTGGCTCTGTTGGGGCTTGATGGTTCGGGCAGTTATGTTGAAACTATTGACCATTCAATTCTTGAAAGCAGAATAAATCAAGTTGATATTGCTTCGGAAGAAAAGATAAATGAAAAGGAACAAAAGGCGGAAAAAGAAAATAATGAGACCGTTAAAATAGATGCAAAAAAGGAAAAATCAGATAAAAGTTCAGTATTCAAGAAAATAAAGAACTTTTTTGAAGAACTTTGATTATTAGTTTTAAAAATATATAAGGAAAAATTATGACAATTGAACTGGATACTTCTTCGAACTTGACCGGTGACGCAAAGATTAAAGTTGTTGGTATAGGTGGCGGAGGAGGCAATGCAATCAACAATATGATAAACAAAGGTTTATCAGGCGTTGATTTCATTGCAGCAAATACCGATAGCCAAGCTTTGCAACACAACAAATCTAAAATTAAGATACAGCTCGGAACTGGTCTGGGAGCCGGGGCAAATCCTGATGTTGCAAGGAAAGCCGTCGAAAGCGCCGTTGAAACGATAAAAGACACTTTAAAAGGTAGTGATATGGTATTTATCACTGCCGGGATGGGTGGCGGAACCGGTACTGGTGCTGCTCCAACAGTAGCAAAAGTTGCGCAGGAAATGGGCTCGTTGGTTGTTGGTATAGTTACGAAGCCTTTTGATTGGGAGGGAAAGCGTCGTATTGAAGTAGCATTGCAAGGAATTGAAGAGCTACGTCAATATGTGGATGCACTTATTGTTATACCTAACCAACGAGTTTTGGAAATTATCGATAAGAAAACTTCGTTCCAGGAAGCATTTATGAAAGTGGACGAAGTTCTGTATAATGCTACGCGTGGTATTGCTGATATTATTACTAATTACGGTGTAGTAAATGTGGATTTTGCTGATGTCCGGACAATTATGAAAGGAATGGGAGATGCCTTGATGGGTATTGGGACAGCATCGGGAGAAAACCGTGCAGTAGAGGCAACCAAGCAAGCATTGAATTCGCCGTTACTTGATGGTATATCAATTGCCGGCGCAAAGGGTGTGCTCATCAATATTACCGGTGGTTTGGATATGGGAATGCATGAAATAAGCGAAGCAGTTTCGATTGTCCAACAGGCTGCGGGAGACGATGTAAATCTAATACACGGAGTGGTTCTTAATCCAGATATGTCCGACCAGATTAGCGTTACTGTTGTAGCAACAGGCTTCCCAAAAAACGAAAAAAAGTCTGACGCTTCGACAAAGAACATTGAGCAAACAGATATTTTCGGGAAAGTAGTAAAGACTGAAATTAAAGCACAGCCTTCGCGTTCAGTTCCTGTAATGGGAGGAGTTACTGTAACGAAACCATCACCAGTTCGACCACACGGAACACCTATAGTCCCGAAGTTTCGTGAAATTCCGGAATCAAGTCCTAAGGGCGAGAAGAAGCTGAAAGAATATGATGAACCGGCATATTTGAGACGCACAGGACCGACATATAGTTCAACCGGAAATACGATAATTAACGAAACTGATAATACAGTTCCGCAAGCAGCAAATAATTTTTCGACTTTTTCGACCAATGATGTGCTTCAAGCCAAGATAACATCATCGGCATTTATAAGAAAACTAACTGATATTTAATCATAATTACCCAGAATTGCAACAGGGATTAGAAAAATAATCCCTGTTTTTTTATTTATTTTTCAATCAGATAGTTGAAAAAATTCATTTGCTTAATAAGTAAAAATAAACTATTTTTGTAATCTTTATTATGGAAAATTGTGTTTATTGTATTGATTTAATAATAAATTAAGGAGCGTAGGGAATTGGAACCCTCAGCTAAAATAACGATATCCGCAAAAAATGAAGAAATCGCTCGCGATTGGTGGTGTGTAGATGCCACAGGAATGACTGTAGGGCGTCTCGCAAGTCAGGTAGCAGCTATTCTTCGCGGAAAGAATAAGCCCTTGTTTACTCCTCATATCGACACTGGGGATTTTGTAATTGTAATCAACGCTGATAAGGTTGTTTTCGAAGGAAAGCGTGCCGAAATGAAAGAGTATAAGCATCATACGGGCTATCCCGGTGGTCAAATAACTCGTTCATTTAAGCAGTTGATACAAACTAATCCTACATTTGTTGTAGAACACGCTGTGCGTGGAATGCTTCCGAAAAATAGACTTGGAAGAAAAATCATTAAAAAATTAAAAGTCTATGCTGGCAGCGAACATCCACATTTAGCTCAAATGCCAAAAGAGCTTAAATTAAAATATTAATTTTTATAAGTTTGGAGTTTGAATGAAAGTTTATAGCGCCACAGGTAGAAGAAAAACGTCAGTTGCACAGGTGCGTTTGGTAAGCGGAACAGGGAAAGTGTTGATCAATAAAAGAACGATTGACGACTATTTTCCTGTAGAAGTGTGGCGAATTCACGCTTTAAGTCCACTTCAAGTTACAGACAACATCGGAAAGTTTGATGTGTTTGTAAATGTACGTGGTGGTGGGCTAACAGGTCAAAGCGGTGCTATTCGTCTTGGTATTGCCAGAGCGCTTGTCGAATATGACGAACAGTTGCGCGGAAAGCTACGCGAGTATGAACTTTTGACACGCGACCCACGTATGGTGGAACGCAAGAAATATGGTCAGAAGAAAGCTCGCAAACGCTTCCAATTCTCAAAACGTTAGTATTTTTTATTTTACCATGTGCCTCGATTGGCTCCGTGTGGCTTATTAAGTTTCGGACGCCAAGATGAAAGGTGCAGATGTTTAACATTTATAATTTTGGAGTTCTAATGTCAAAACATTATGTTTCTATCGAAAACCTGCTTGAAGCAGGTGCTCATTTTGGACATCTGACCCGCCGCTGGAATCCCAAAATGAGTAAGTTTATCTTCAATGAAAAAAATGATATTCATATCATTGACCTAAGAAAGACCCAAATTCTCATTGATTATGCACGTCAGGCAATATTTGATATTGCAAGCAAAGGGCGTGTAGTGCTATTTGTCGGGACTAAGCCACAGGCAAAACAAGTTATCCAAGATGAAGCAACACGAGCCGGAATGAACTATGTTTCTGAACGCTGGCTTGGTGGTATGCTTACAAACTTTGCTACTATTCGCAAGAGTATCAAGAGACTTGCACAACTTGACAAAATGGAAGTCGATGGCACATTCGAAAAAATCACCAAGAAAGAACGCTTGCTTATTTTGCGTGAACGCGATCGTTTGCGTAAGGTGTTTGGTGGTATCGAAACAATGACTCGCCTTCCTGGTGCTTTGTTTGTTGTTGATATAAAGAAAGAACATATAGCAATCAAAGAAGCAAAGATACTTGGTATCCCTGTAATTGCTATAGTAGATACAAACTGTGATCCGGATATGGTTGATTTCCCAATTCCTGCAAACGACGATTCAGTAAAAACAATTGAGCTTATCACAAAAGTGATGGCTGATGCTGTTTTGGAAGGCACAAAAATTGCGCGTATTCACGCAGCAGAATTAAATGCCGAAGCTGATCGTTTTGCAAAAGAAAATGAATTAGAAGATGAAGCAGCAGTGGTTCGTCCACGTATGCGTGAAAGAAAAGTTCCCGGTCAGGGACCAAAACGCCCAAGAATTAAGGAAAACGAAAAGCCGGAAAATTCTACTGAAAATGTAGAAACGTCCCAGTCATCGACAGAAACAAATGAGTAAAAATAAATATTTCGGGGGACGCTGAATGTCCCCCTTTTTTTGTAATTGAAATATGTTTAACTTTTTATAGATAATTAATATGGCTGAAATTACTGCTCAAATGGTTAAAACCCTTCGCGATAAGACAGGCGCAGGTATGGCAGATTGCAAAAAGGCTCTTGTAGATGCAAATGGCTCGATGGATGAAGCAATCGAGATTTTACGTAAAAAAGGTGCTGCATCTGCTGCAAAAAGAGCTGATAGAGTTGCAAGCGAAGGTATTATTGCTACCCGTCTATCGGACGACCGCAAGCTTGCAGCAATTGTTGAAGTAAATTGCGAAACTGACTTTGTTGCTCGTAATGCTGAGTTTGAAAGCTACGTTAATAAAATTGCTGATGCATTGATTGCAAACGAGATTAATAACTTAGACGAGCTTATGAAAATAAATGTTGGTGAAGATACAATTGAAGGCATTCACAACGAGATATTAGCAAAATTCGGAGAAAAAATTGGTGTTAGCCGTTTCGAACGTATTAAGTCGAATGGCACTATTGCAACTTATAATCACGCTGGGAATAAACTTGCTGTTGTGATAGAAGCATCTGCTCCTAATTTTAATGAAGAAGCCTACGCTTTGCTTCGTGATATAGCAATGCAAATTGCAGCAATGAATCCTCAATTCATTTCCCGTAATGATGTAGACCAAGCAACTCTTGATAAAGAAAAAGAAATTTATGTGCAGCAAGCTGTAGACAGTGGAAAACCTGCAGACATAGCTGAAAGAATAGCTGTCGGCAAGCTCGAAAAATTCTATCAAGAACAGTGCCTTATTGAACAATCGTTTGTGAAGGATGCAAATAAAACTGTTGCCGATGTTTTGAAAGAAATTTCAAACCTGATTGGCAATGATGTAACAATATTAAGTTTCCGTCGCTATTTATTAGGTGAAAAGAACTAATAATCTGAATATGGAAACAAAGTATAAAAGAGTATTATTAAAATTAAGTGGCGAAGCTTTGATGGGAGAACGTCAGTTTGGTATCGACCCTGACGTTCTGAAAAGCTTTGCCGAAGAAATATATGAGGTTCACCGTTTAGGTGTGCAGATAGGTATTGTTATAGGTGGTGGCAATATTTTCCGCGGAATTCAGGCTGCTGCTCACGGTATCCATAAAGTCTCGGGCGACCAGATGGGTATGCTTGCGACTGTAATTAATTCAATTGCATTTCAAAATGCATTGGAGGCTCTTGGAGTGCCGACTCGGCTTCAGACTGCGATAAAAATGGAACAAATTGCCGAACCTGTAATACGTCGCCGTGCTATCAGGCATCTTGAAAAAGGGCGTGTAGTGATATTTGGTGCCGGAACAGGCAACCCATATTTCACGACAGACACTGCGGCAGTTTTGCGTGCTATTGAAATCGAGGCTGAACTAATATTGAAGGGAACGCGGGTTGATGGTGTATTTGACTGCGACCCTGAAAAAAATTCTAACGCTGTAATGTTCGAATCGCTTTCGTTTCGTGATGTGATTTCGCAGGATTTGAAAGTAATGGACCACACAGCTATTACTTTATGCCACGAGAACAATTTACCTATCAAAGTCTTCAATATTAATGTGAAAGGTAATTTCCTGAAAATCATTCAGGGTGCCGAACTTGGTACAATTATCTCCAATGAATAAGGAGCTTGTGTATGACAACGAAAGAACTTATTGATAAATCAAAAGCAGAAATGAAGCGCGCAGTTGAATTCTGTAAGAGCCAAATCTCAAAGGTTCGCTCGGGACGTGCAACTGCATCGTTGCTTGATGGGATTACATTCGAGTATTATGGTGCTCCGACACCTTTGGCTCAGGGTGCTTCTATTTCTGTTCCAGATGCAAGGACAATAATTGTTCAGCCATTTGATAGAACTGCTCTAACAAACATAGAAAAAGCAATTCGAATGGCTGATTTAGGTTTTAATCCGCAAAATGACGGGACTATTATCAGAATACCTGTTCCGCCACTTACAGAAGAACGTCGCAAAGAGTTTGTGAAAATGTGCAAAAAGTTTGCAGAAGATGGGCGTATTGCTGTTCGTAATGTGCGTCGTGATAGCAACGAAGCACTAAAAAAGATGGAAAAGAATAAAGAGTGTTCAGAAGATGAGCGCAAGAGAGCAGAAGACGAAATTCAGAAAATCACCGATAATTCTATAAAGGAAATAGATGATTTTCTTGCTAACAAAGAAAAAGAACTAATGGATAATTAGTATTTGTAAGTTTTAAACGAAAAGCCGTCTCTTTGCGAGGCGGCTTTTTTTGTTTTAGCACCTCAATAATTCATCGCTTTAAGATTACCGATAATCAGTAACAAAAAAAGAAGGCTGCCTAAGAGGCAACCTTCTTTTCTTTTGTATGATAGCATATGTGTTATGGCATAATCACTATGCGTTGGTCAATGTATTCTGAACCGTTGTGAACTCGTAAGTTGTATACTCCTGCTGGCAGAACTCCTGCTGCATTCTGTACCGAAAGCACTACTTCGTTTCTACCTGCCGGAAGTTCCATTACTCGTGTGAATACTCGTTCGCCTACTGAATTGTATAGTTCGAATGTGTATGCATTTGCATTTCCACCAATTACATCCAAATACATCTCGTTCGATACCGGGTTCGGTGCTACGCGGCTTACATCAAATGTTGTTCCGCTGATTACCTCATCTTCGAATGCTTCCTTTAGCTTGGTCTTAACTGTCTTGTTGTTATCTGCAACCAACGCTGTATTGTATACTCTCGATGATACGTTTGAACCAATCTGGTTGTAGCCGTATGCAATGATGCGGAATAAAGTATTGTTTGGAACATTAATTATCGAGAATGATGTTACACTGCCATCGCTTACTACTTTACCATTGCCAAGAACAGGAGCGAACGTCCAATCTGAGTTTGAACCATAGCTATTTCCATTGACTGGGTTCTGTGTAGGTGAGCCACCGCCTTGGATTGCGAGGAACAATCTAAACATACCTGTTGCAGTCGGAGTAGTTGGTGGTGTTATACTAGCGACGCTGATAGATGTCTTGGATGAAGAAAGTGTGAACGATGGTTGTTGAGTTGGGGTTGCAGCAATTAATGTAAGAGTTGCAGCATTTGAGTTTTGACTACCGCAGTTGTTTGTTACAACAGCTCTGTACTGGTAGCCATCCATTGATGCTGTTACACTGTTTAGTGTGAGTGTAGATGTTGTTGCACCAGCAATATCATTCCAACCGTTTCCATCGTTTTCCTGCCATTGATATGAAAGTGTGCCGCCAGTTGCTGTAACGGTGAATGTAGCGTTAGAACCTTCAGCAGCTGTTGTATTTTGCGGCTGAGCAGTGATAGTTGGTAATGTATTAACTGTTATAGCTAATGTCTGAGCAGTTCCGTTGCCACAATCGTTCGATGGTGTAACAGATAATGTACCGCTTGTTGCATTAGCTGCAAAGTCAATTGTAATTGATGCGTTGCCATTGTTGTTGATTGTTGCTCCTGTTCCGCTGTATGACCAAGTGTAGGTTACACCAGTTACCGGAGTTACTGAATAAGCAACGCCTGTTTCGGTCTGGCATACTGTTGTATTGCCACTGATTGCACTTGGCTGAGCAGGAACAGAGAGAACTGTATTAGTTATTGTGTTTGAAGTAGCAGTGTTAGTAGTTACGCAACCGCCGGTGATTGTAATTACAACCCATACTTGGTCGTTATTTGCAAGTGTGTTGGTAGTATATGTATTTTGGTTAGATCCAACATCATTACCATTGAGCTTCCATTGATAAGCAACTGTTCCACCACCAGTATTGTTCACTGTTGCAGTGAATGTAACGCTTGTGCCAGCACAGAATTCATTATCAACGTCAGATGAAGCTATTGTAACAGTTGGAGTTACAGGAGTTGTAATTGTAAGAGTAGCAGCATTAGAATATGCATCAGGAGAAATACCGTTGTAAGCATACAGTCTATATTGATAACCGTGCTTACCAGTAACATTATTTACTGTCAATGTAGTTGTATTAGCACCGTTGTAATCAGGACCGCTTACAGCACTCCAATTATTTCCATTATCAGTGGATACTTGCCATTCAAGAGTAGGCGTAGGAAGACCACTTACGGAAGTTACAGAGAATTGAGCAGTACCTGGATCGCAGGATGTTGCGTTGTTTGGATTACCAGTAATAACCGGAGCCTGAGTAGCATTAACAGTAACATTGTGAGTAGTTGAATTCTGGCAGCCGTTTGCATCTGTTACAGTTAATGTAACGACATAAGAACCAGCACTTGACCAATTGAATGTAGCGGACTGTGAAGTTCCATTAGTGATTGTCGGGCTACCAGTTGCAGTCCATAGATATGCATTATATGCATTAGTTGATGTTAATACTAAATCAGTATTAATATTAACTGTATTTGAACCGCTAATAGAAGGTGTAGGCAGAGCGTTGATTGTAACGTTTGTGCTATTATTTGCAGAGCAACCATTAGCATCAGTAATTGCAACAGCAACATTGCCTGTGCCAGGAGTGTTGCTCCAGGTAACTGTTATTGTGTTTGTACCCTGACCAGCAGTAATAGTACCATTTGTTACAGTCCAGTTGTATGAACTATATGTACCAGTGGAATAAGTAACGCCTGTTGCACCAGCACAAACTGATGTATTGCCAGTAATTGTCGGAGCTGCTGGTGAAGCATTAACAGTAACAGTGAATGAACCTGCAGCAGAAGTACCGCAAGAATTTGTAGCAGTTACATAATAAGTAGTAGTTGTATTCAGGTTAGTTACAGTGTAAGTAGCGCCAGTACCAATTTGGTTGGTGAGTCCAGCGTCGCTATACCAAGTGTAGCCGGTTGCACCAGAGGAAGAAGCTGTAAGGGTTGTATTAGCAACATCACAGAAGCTTGAACCATTGGATGAAGTAACATTTGGTACATTTGGTGTTGGCGGATAAACTGTAACGAGTTTAGTGGACTGAGCATTTGAGCAACCAGTTTGACCTGTAACTGTTAATGTCAGAGTAACTACATTTCCATAATCACCTACAGCTGGTGTGTATGTTGGAGTTAAAGTAGTAGCGTTTGTGAGAGAACCAGCACCATTGTGTGTCCAGAGCAAGCTTGTGTAGTTAGTTGCATTCGCATCGCTAACATTAACAGGAGTTGTGCCGCAAGTTGTAGTTGAAGCACCAGCATTTGCTGTTGGAGCTGGATTTACTAGAACATTACCAGTCATTGCCTGAGTGCAAGTGCCATTTACTGCTTCGACTGTATATGTGCCAGCAGCAGCTGATGTTACTGGAATGCTGAGAGGATTACCATCACCAACTTGACTTGCAACGGTAGATGTTCCTAATTTAACGAGGTAAGTAACTCCATTTTGTGAGCCGGACAAATTGACAGCTATATTCGATCCGGAACAATATGGACCACCGGAAACAGTGTAAACGTTAGGCAATGCATCTATTTGAACTGCATAAGGAGCAGATTCGTAAGAACAGCCAGTTACACCATCAGTAACAACAACTGTATAGTTTCCGGATGCTGTTGCTGTGTATGTTGAATTTGTAGCGCCAATAATGTTATTGGTGTTGAGTTTCCATTGATAAGACGGGCTTGAAGCGTTTGTAGTGGCAGTGAGTAATGTGTTCTGGCAAGCCGGAGTTGTGCCACTGATAGTTGCAGTTGGTAGTGGGTTAACTGTCCAGCTGTAAGTGTTGGAAGCAGGAGTGCAGACATTTGCATTGCGTGTTGCACGAATTTCTACTTCTTCTACACCAGTAGTGCCAATGTTATTGCCGAGAGTGTAAGCTTGCCAGCTACCCCAGTTGCCACTTACTTTAGTTCTGTATTCATATGTATCAGTTCCATTTCCACCGGCTCCAGCAGTATTGAGTGTTGCACTAACGTTTGTGCCAGCACAAACTGCTGCTGTGTTAGGTGATTTATTGAGAGTTGAAGCAACAGGTGTAAGTTCTACGTTCCATGTTGCAAGAGTTGTCCAGGTACCAGGAGTGCAAGCAACTGCATTTCTGCGACCTTGGATGAGCACTGTTTGCGTGTCAACTGTCAGGTTGTTGCCTGGAGTGTATGTTGACCAGCTTGAACCATTATCCAATGAATAACGGAATTCATCTACACTGCCACCGCTACCGGCGTTGAATGTAGCTGAAACAGTAGAACCTTGGCAAACTGTAGAACCGGATGTTGGTGTTGCAGTTGCCAATGTTGGGTTAACGGGTGTATCTTCTACCGTAACTGTTGCAGTTTGAGTGAGTTGTACCGGACAGTTTGCATTTGTAGCAAGAACGTTGAATGTAGTAGTTGAAGTTAAGTTACCTGTTGGCAAGTTGATTGTGCCACCATTGCCTGTTACAGGAGTGCCAACATTGGTTGTGCCAATTCGTAATTGATAGCTTACGCCATTTTCACTATTGACTACCTGAATATTTGTTCCTGAACCGGTACATACTGTTGTATCTTGAGCCTGGACAGTAAGACCAGCATTTGGAACTGAATTAACTGTTAATGTAACAGTATTTGAAGTTACAGGAGCGCCGCAGCCACCACCTACAACAACACGGTATTGGTAAGTTCCAACAGCAATGTTGCCCGATACATTCAAGTTAGCAGTTGTAGCACCTGTATATGTAGCGTTTGCTGGTGTGCCATTGGAAACAGTAGCCCAAGTTGAACCGTTGTAGTATTCCCAAGTGTAAGTGTAAGGACCAGTTCCAGTAGCAACTACTGAGAATGTAGCATTAACCGAGCCGAAGCAAGCTTGTTGGTTAGTTGGCTGAGTTTGAATTGCAACATTTGGATTAACTGTCAGAGTAACAACATTTGTTGGTAAACTGCCACAATCATTAGTAACGTTGCAACGGAATTGCTTGCCATTCCAGTTGCTGTATGGTGGATTAGTAATTGTAAGTTGTGAAGTAGTAGCACCACTGAAAGTAGCGCCGTCTATTGTTGTGTTTGTCAAATCAACCCAGTTTGTTCCATTGTGGTATTGCCATTGGTAAGCAACGGACAAACCACCTTGAGCAGAAGTAGTGAATTGAGCAGAACCTGTTTCGCAAGTTGTTGCATCAACTGGTTGAGTTAGAATAACAATTTGTGCTTTTGTGTAGTCCCAGTTCTTTGGTGGGTTAGGACCGCCCTGGTTAGCACCGGCAACAGCCATTGCATTACCAGCCTGGTCGTATATTGATGCAGCAGTTGCAGCATCAGCACGTAATTGTTCACTACCAAGGATAGTACCATTCCAGTTTGTAGTAATGTTTAGTGTTGTACCACCAGCAGTATGAGAACCACTGATTACATTCCAGCTTTGCAATGTAGCATTGCCACCGCTTGAAGTAATATTCAAGTCAGCATTAACTAAAGCACCTGTTGCATTGCTATTGGTGTAGACACCTTCGCTGAATGTAATTTGTGCTGCCTGGTTGTATAGATAACCACTAACCGGACTGTTGTTGCAGTTATTAACAACATTTGCAACAGTAGGTGGAGTGTTGTCGATTGTGAAGTTCGCACTTGTCGAGCTACTTGCAAGAGCGTTGGATGCAAGGTCAGTAATGTTGGATACATTAACTGTGATGCCAAGAGTGCCATCGCCAGTGATGTTTGTGTTTTGACCGACTGTTACTGTGTAAGTCGTACCAGCACCGCTTACAGTAATGTCAGGTGTATTGATTGTGCCAGTTTTATTCAATTGAATGTCAGTTGCATCGAAGTTTTGAACTGTTTCGCTAAATGTAACAGTGAATGTAACTACATCATCGTTAGTTATTTTGTTTGTATTATCTCCATTTGTTACGTTGCCGCGAGTAATGGAAACAATAGTAGGAGCAGTAACGTCTTTTGTAACGTCGATTGTTGCTGTGCCAATGTTTCCAGCTTTGTCTGTATGACGAACGTCTATTGCGTTTACAGTTTCAGTTGCGGCAGTCCAACCATTAAGTGTGTTAATTAATGCACCGCTACTTACTGCAGTGAAAGTGCCACTGCCGAATTTAGCTTCGGATAGATTAGCATTTGTTTCAGTTACAGTAAATGTAAGAGCTTGTGAGCCATTGACATGATCATTGTTTGCAGGTGCAGTGATTGCAACTACAGGAGCAGTCTTATCGAATGTAATTGAAGATGAATTAGTAACTGCTGTAACAGGTGTGCCAGCGTTGCCTGCGAGGTCTGAGTAGTTGATTTGGAATGTAACTGCACCATCAACATCACCGGAAGTCATTGTGCGAACTGCTGTCCAGCTTGTGCCAGAACCTGATACAGTTGCTGCACTGCTATGAATAGTTGCAGTTGGTGTTTGCAATGCTTCGCTTGAGGTGAAGGCAACTGTTACGTCGTCGCCAACCTTAGCAAAACCAGCATTTGTGCCATCGCCAGGAGTTACAGCATTGTTGGATGCGATTGTTACTGTTGAAAGTGTAGGCAGAACCTGGTCAACTTTTACGTTGGCAAGTTGTGCAGGTGTCATTGTGTTTTGTGCAAGGTCTTTTGCACCAGTAACATCAATTGTATTATCAAGTTTGCTTAATCCGGTTCCATTAACTGCCAATACCCAACGATATTTTGTTGCTGACTGCCAAGCGGCTGTTGTCGGAGCTTCATCATTGAGAATATTGTCAAGTTCGGTGTTAAGTGTCAATGTAGGAGCAAGTGTCTGATCCATATCTTCGTTGAAATCAGCATCGATTGTAACTGATGTTGTAGCATTATTGATGCTATAGCCGTTTGGAAGCGGACTGTTGTTTGGAGTAATTGTAATTGTTGCAGTTGGTGGAGTATTGTCGATTGTGAATGTTTGGCTTACCTGCGAAGCAACATTGCCTGCATTATCAACTGCATCTATACGAACTTTAACATCAGTTGAGTTGATAGTGTTCGGAACATCCCAGGTGTATGAACCGTTATTAGCAAGACCGCTTGCAATAAGAGTCCAGGTTGGGCTAGGAGCTGATGCATTTGTGGTATAATAGAGCGAAATTGGAGTTGCAGTTAAGCCACTTGTTGCATCAGTGATGTTTCCGGAAGTCCAAGTAATGTTGTGGTTGCCACCATTCCATTTTGTAGCGTTTGTTGGTGCAGTGATAGTACCTGCTGCAATTGCTGGAGCAGTTTTATCCAATTTAGCCTGGTTAGCTGCAGTTACAACGTTTTCTAAGTTGCCAACGTTGTCTTCTGCACGGTATTTAATTGTGTATTGACCATCGGTTGTAATAGTAATTTGATAATTTTGAGCAGAAGTTACAAAGTTACTTGCAGTTGTTGGATTGGATCCATCAGTTGTGTAGTAAACTTTGGCAACGCCCGAGCCAACTCCATCGTTTGGCGAGAATGTGATTGTAATATCAGCATTTTGCCAAGCGGCAGGAACGTTGTCGGTTGTTGTTGGAGCAGTGCCGTCGTATTTAATGGACTTAGTAGCTCCGTATGCGTAGTTACCTCCGGCATCCTTTATTTGATTGCCAGCATTACCTTCAGGAACGCTGACTGTAACTGTTGTGCCCTGAGTAGTCGGGTTTGGAGTTACATCTACTGTAAATACAGTATTAGAAGTATTTACGAAGTTGGATTTAGTTCCGTTAGTTACAGAAATAACTGAATTTGTAACGTTCTGAACTGTTTCGCCATAGTTGATATTTACAGCAATCGGATTATTGTTTGTCCAATCATTTGTACCATCGGTGTAATCAACAGGAGCAGCAAGAGTAATAACAGGTTGTGGGCGTTTGCCATCAACTTTTGCTTGCTTGCCGGTGTTTGCAGGAATTGCAGTTGGGGATGCATTTGTAGGAACTGCATTTGTAGCAGTGTTGCCTGCAAGGTCGGTACCTGTGATTGTGATAAGTTCGTCTGTGCCGTTATCTTGTGTTTCAACGACAACGCGGTTGTATGAGAATACAGTATTAGCAACGTGAACAAATGTATTTGCATTCGATACTATATTGTTTGGATTAGTTACAGTATCCAGACCAGCTATGGAGATAGTCGGAGCAGCTTGCAACTCTTCGCTTGAAGTAATCTTGATATAGTAATTGTTGCCAATACCAATAGTTGGATTTGTTCCCAGAGGAATTCCGGTAACTGAGTTCAGATAGTAATCTACTGTGAATGTTGGAGGAACACCGTCAATTTGAATTGCTTTAGCACCCTGGAATACGTTTGGATTTGGTAATGTTAAAGATACCGGGTTGCCAGCAGCGTCTGTCCAGGTAGCACCACCGTTAAGCATTGCAGGGCCAGCACCGTGAGTAAGGTCAGCAGCAGCGTGACCATTTGCAACGGTGTATGTGAGGCTTAATGATGTGGATGATGCTGCATCTGTATTGCGTGTTGCATTACCGGTGCCTGCATCGAGAGCCATTGGGAGAGTAATATTGCCACCGTTTGCAGTAAATATAGCAGCTTCGTCTGTTGTCAATGTGAAGTTGATATTTGCACCGATGCCATAAAGTCCATCAGCTGTTGTGGATGTGATGCTTGTGATTGTTGGTGCCACAAGGTCAGTAGTAAATGAACCAGTGGATGGACCAGACAAGTTGCCCGCAGCATCCATTGTGTATACTTTATAGGTTGATCCAGTGATAATATTTGTATTTGCAGTACTAACTGCTACGTTTCTGTCTGTATTTGCAGCAATAACTGTATTTGTTGCAAAGCCGTGTGTTCCAATATTTGCATATGTTGAAGTTGGATTAGTTGTAATGTCAACTACATACAAATTGCCATTTGCTTCGTTGGATTGAGCAACTACGTCGAAGCCAGCGGCTTTTTCGGCAATGTTAATAATATTATCGGCTGTTGCGGAAACAAGTGTTGCAGTAGGAGCAACCTGGTCTACTGTTTTTGTATTTGCAGAGGCTGTGCCATTAGTTGAGTTGCCAGCAACGTCTGTGATAACAGCACGGAAGCTCCAAACGTCGCCTTCAGCAAAGCCGGTGAGACCTTCGAATTCTGTATCTGTGAAGGAGAGAGTTTTATTTCCATTAAGATCGCCACTTACAATTGTGTAAGCAGAGCCGAGATTTAACCAGTTTGTGCCACCATCTTTGGATGCCTGCACCTGGATTGTTCCGCCGGTGAGTGTTGCATCGTTGGCAACAGGAACAGTAACATCCAAGCCGGTGTTAGTTGCGTTCCAGTAAGCTGCAACAATATTGCCTCCAGTGGAGACGACTGAGCCGGTTGTGAATGAAGAAGGAGCAGTTAAATCAACAGTCATTGATGGTGAGTAAGTAGTTCCATTGGTTGAGTTGCCGGCAGCATCTTCGAGCACTGCGCGGAAGTCGAGCGCAACACCATCAGCCCATCCGGTAAGTTCATCTAAGTCTGTATTGCCAGTCCCAGTTTTCGCAACCTGGATAGTTTTTGTTGAACCTAAATCGCCGGTGGCAATTGCATTTGTAGTTACTGCTACGTCAGCAAATGCGTTAGCGTTTACGCGTGCTTGTAATTTAAAGTTTCCGCCAACCAAAGTTGGGTCGTTTGGAATATTGATTACTACGTCAACTGCTGTGTTGGAAGCATTGAAGTAGTTTGCAACAACGGGAGCAGTTACGCTTGTGCGTGATGCAATTGTAGTTGCAGAAGGTGGAGTAATATCATATATAATAGTATTATTGCTTTGAGTACCAGTAGTAGAGTTACCACCGATATCTGTGATAACTGCCGTCCAATATAGCACATCGCCTTCGGTTAAGCCCGAGATAGCCTGCAATTGTGCTTTTGTGATAGTTATGTTTACATCATTGCCTAAATTCCCAAGTATAATAGTATGAGGAGTGCCAATATTTGAGAATGTTCCACTTGTGCCACGTTTTACTTGCACTTGGATAGTGCCACCTATGAGTGAGTTATCGATTGCAACGGGCACAGTGACCTGAACGTTTCGGTTGTTGGCGTCGTCGTTTGCGTTGTAGTAGCCAGGCTTGTTGCCACTTACAACGATTACGCTACCAACTGTGAACGGAGCAGGTGCAGTAAGGTCAGCAGTAAACGATGTGCCACTCTGATTACTCAGGTTGCCAGCCTGGTCCATAGCAAAGACGCGATAGACGCTGCCATCTATGATGTTTGTATTATTAGCAGAAATTACAATATTAACGGCATTGCCGGCTGTTGGTGCATTTGCAGATGCAAAACCAACTGATGCAATATTAGAATATGTTACTGTTGGATTAGTAATAATATCTACAACATATAAAGTAACGTTGTTTTCGTTAGCCTGGGCATTGACGTTGAAGCCGGCGGCTTTTTCGGCAATGTTAATAATATTGTCGGCAGTTGCTGTGTTCAAAGTAGCTACGGGAGCAGTTTCGTCGCGGTAAATTGTGTTGCCGCTCGGAGTGCCGTTTGTGCTGAGTCCAGCAAAATCAGTGATAACTGCACGGAAGGAAATGCTTGTGCCCTGGTCGAAATCACCGGAAGTAACTAAATCTGTTTTTGCAAGCTGAATAGTTTTTGTGCCGTTGGTAATGTCGGCAGCAGTGATTTGATAAAGACCAGAAGTTGGAACATTTACCCAGGTGTTGTCGCCATCGTTATCCACCTGAATTTGGATTGTGCCATATTCGAGGCTTGGATCGTTTGCAATTGGAACGACAACGTTGATGTCTGTATTTGTGGAGTTGAAGAATCCAGCTACAACATTGCCTCCAACAGGTGTAACCGCACCGGTTGCAAATGCTGCAGGAGCAGTGCAATCGAGCACTAAGCTATTGGTTGATGTGCTTAATGTTGTAGCCGCAGGGTTGTAGTAGAAACCGTAGGTTGCTGTTGTTGTGTAAGTATTGTCGATTGTATTTTTAACATCGACAGATGGTAAATATGTACAGAGATTATTTTCATTAACTCTATAGAAATTATATCCAGGTGTGTTAAATGTATTTCCATCATAAACATTTACACCTGTAAAGTTTGCAAAGCCGGTAGTCTGGTTGCGGAAGCGGATTGCAGCAGAAGTTGCATTGCCACCAGTAAATGAGTTGCCGGTAACGTTCAAAGCTGCAGTGCCTGCGGCGTTGGCGTTGCCTGTTTCAACAACGAGACCATAGCCACCGTTGGCAAGAGTAAATGTGTTGCCAGTGATTGCAATTGGGTTTGTTATACCTGTTGTAGGTGCAACTGTAATTGCAGGGTTGCCTGTTAGATCAAGGTTGCTAACAGTTACGCCACCAGTTGCAATTGTAAGTTGTCCGGAGTAGGTTCCTGATGCAGCTGTTTCTGTAATAGTAACAGATTTATTAATTGTTGCGTTGTCGGAAGTTGTTACACCACTATTAATTTTAATTGTACCATTGGCTTTTACAGCGACAATAGCGTCGGACATTTGTCCATTTGCAGCAAGGCGAACTTCGTTTGCAGAGAAGCCGGAGATAGTTAAATCTTTACCAAGTTCAAGATAATTTGTGCTTGCCAATTCGCAAGGAGTGCCATAGCCGGTGATTGTTGTTATAGTAGTACCATCGATTGTTACATTTTCTGCATAAGTGCCAGCACCAATGTATAATGTTGCTGCTACGTCAGCATTTTCTGCATTTTGGATTGATGGGTAGAGAAGAGCGCCTGTTCCTGTCAAATCATACCAGGCACCGCCATAGATATCGGCAGCGGTAAAGTTTGTGTTGCCATTTGTTCCATCGTGTAAATCAATAGTGTTTGGCAATGTAGCACCAATAAATCCAGAATAAGTGTTACTTTCATTTATTTTAATACCATAACCTGTTTGGCTAAAGTTATTGTTGTTGTAGATGTTGATTGTAGCACCGCTAAGTGAATTTGCGTTGTTCACAGCATCTTCGAAAACGATAGCATCGCCAACGGTGGCATTGAACGTGTTGCCAGTAATATTAATTGTTCCGTTGGATGCACCAGTTCCGTTTGTTGTAGAAATGTAAATACCTTTGCCAGCGGCAGTGCCAGAGAATGTATTGGAACCAATTGCCAAAGTTGAAGTGATTTGGTTATTTGGTAGATTAATTCCGAGAGCAGTTGCATCGTTCAGAGCAAAGGTGTTGCTATTTATGGATAAATTAGTAGTTACAGTCTGGTCAGTAACATTAATACCATATTCGTTAGCACCGATTTGGAAATTATTGTTATTGATAGTCAAGCCACCAGTTGGCACAGCAGAAACTACAAGACCGTAATCGAAATATAGATTGTTAATAGAATAAGCAGCAGCTGTTGCGCTTGCAGTATCTGTTCCTTGCAATACTGTACCAGTTGTAGCATTGGCGCCCTTACCTACAAGGTTTACTGCTGTGTTGAGTGCAATAGCTTCGGTGTAGGTGCCTTGGCCAAGGAAGACGGTTTCGGTGCCATCGTTTTGAGCATCGCCGATAGCTTGATTAACACCCGCATAAGCAGTGGCAGTACCACCTTCCAGTGTGGTAGTTGTGCCAAGCACAGCTATACCGCCATAGAGGTAGTCGGAAGTGTCAAGAGTGGCGTGGCTATAAACGTATTTTTGGGGGATAAGCATACCGTCGGAGTTTGCGTTGCCCGAACCTAAGGAAATAACATTAACATAGGTACTAATGTCTGCAGCTGGGAAGTTAATAGCCATTACACCAGAGGTTGGGAAAGTGTTCCCTGAAATTTGAGTAGCAGTAATGCCACCATTAGCATTTTGGTTGCCCTCAATAAAGTTAATAGCATTACCGTTTGTGCCAGTGAATGTATTATTTGTAATATTGAGAGAAGCCAAATCATTATGATTAGTCTCATCTCTGCGGGCGTAAACAGTAACGCCGGTTTTATTAGCAGAACCTAAATTAAAGGTATTACTATTAATAGTGATTCCACCAGTACCTGAAATAATATCACCGACAATAATACTGGAAGAACCAACTGGAGCGAAGGTCAAGCCGGAGATCACAAGATTATTTGTACCAAGATCAACGGTACTTGTACCGCCGAGAGTCCAGGTGCCGGTAACTGTTGCATTTGTTACGCCTTGGTCGGTTAATGTTACAGCTTTGTTTACGGTAACATTTTCCGAATATGTATTGCCATCTTTGAGTTCGATTGTTTCACCAGCACCAGTAGTCGATGCATCAATTGCCCCCTGAATGGTAGTGAAAGCAATATTATCATCAATATTCAGCACGCTTGCATCTGGACAGGTGATATCGGCAGAGTATTGCCCACCTTTGGTTGTGTGCAAAGCAACATCCATTGGGATGCCCGCAGTAGCAGGAGCGATGATGGCGCTATAGATGGAAGTAGCATTTGCAGGACCGATGCGGAATTTTTCTGTATTTTCAACACGGGCATTGAAGCGGATGTTGAGAGTAACGACGTTGCTGCCAGCTGTGTGTGTAGCGCTAGTAATTTCGACTTTGTTATGAGCGCTTGGACCGGACGATGGAGCATAAGCTGCGAAATCGGCAGCAACGAGATTACCTGTCTCGTCATCAAGAGCATAAAGCGGTTGGTCGAAAGTAAGAGTGAGCGTAAAGTTGCCGGAGTTAGTGCCGGTAAGTTCCAGAAGCGAAGGAGCATCGCCGGCAAGGAATTTAGGAGGCATAGAGGACGTGATAACAGCTGTTTGTTCTGAACTTAATAAAGAGGTTATTGCACCAGCATAAGCACGCAAAGCAATGTAGTAAGTACCAGCAACAGGAAGATAAGCTTCCCAGGTAGTAAGAGAACCTACATCAACACCATTGTATTCAGTTAATAAATTAGAAAGGAAGGAACCACCTGTTCCGGTAGAAATATATAAATAGTAGCCATTAGCACCAGTTACATTATTCCAGTTAATCATTACGGTGTTGTTATTGTCATCAACAGTTATCGGAGATGTTGTCCAGGTAGGAGCAGCAAGAGTGCCCGTAGTAGCGAAGGAGCGAGGGTTGTTAGTGCCGTCATTAGTTTTGTAGGCTCTTGAAGCCCCGCTTGCATTATATTCATAAATTTTGACATAATAAGTTGTACCAGCAGTAAGATTGGTGAAATCGGAAACACGGGTAGCTCCGGTTACAACGTCGATGACGTAGGAGCCGGTGGTACCGATTTGCTGGATATTTCCGTCAGTGAAATTACCATTTACATCGTTAAATGCCGAAGTAATGGAAGCAAGAGCAGTATTGGTAGCGTCCCAGGTGTTGTCTGTTCTAATGACAACGATGCGACCGGCACCATTGCCATTAATCCAGGAAGCCCGAGCCTGGGAGGTCGTGATATTAGAAAAGGCGACATAACGAGCCTGCACCGAAGGAACAGTTTGGGCAAACGAGCCTTCAACTGCCAGAAGCAGAAGTGCAAAAGCCGCTATGAAGCACGTCAGAAAACGTTTCATAACGTTTCTCCTAAAATTGTGGATAAAACAAATTTATTCTTGGACAAAAAGAATCCGTTGAAGGAAGAGAAATTTCCTTTGCAGGGCAAGAGGAATTTATAAGAAATAAAATCGGGGACAACTTTAAATAAATATGAGTAAAGAAAAACCAAAAAAACCTCTTTTAGTTTAACAAAGTTAATTATACGATAATTCTAAAACAATATTTTAACATACATACAAGTAATAATTAAAAACCCCATTAATAAACAAAACAATTAAAAATTATGCCCAAAAAATCGAGATGAACAAAAATTAATTTTATTTTAATTAATTAAACATAATTTAACTTAAACTATACAAAGAACAAAATGTATTCACTAAATATTGTAAATTAAAAAAATAATGATAAAAAACAAATAGCAACGGAAATAATATTACAAAAAATTACTGGGTAATGCCTTTTTCAACTAAAAAGTTTCGCATTTCGACGAAAAGATTGCGAATAGGTTCTTTTAATGTGCGGGCTTTTTCCCAGTTACCTTCTTTGGCGTATCCCATAAGTTCGATGCCAAGGTTGGCAATGTCGTCGAGCCCAAACTGGAAGCAAGAGCCCTTGAGAGTGTGGGCAAGGCGATAAAGTTCTTGGGAATTATGTTCATCGACGAATTTAGAATACTGTTCGTCGATATCACAGATCCAGGTGTCGACAAATTCAGGAAGAAGTTCGAGAACAAAAGGGTCATCCGGTAGTTTCATAAATCAACCTCACAAATAAAATAAAATTTGCAGAGCCGGCTATAAGCCGAATTCTGTCTGCGAGCTCGGGAGCTCGGAGGCAACCATTTATCTGGGAGGAATGTCGCCATTCCCCTCGAGCGACCCACCCGAATATGCGGCTGAAGGGCACCCGGGCGAGCAACCCGGTCGCCGGCGAGGGCGAGCATATTCATATTTGGTCTTGCTCCGTGCGGGGTTTGCCGAGCCAACGGAGTTGCCTCCGCTGCTGGTGGGCTCTTACCCCACCGTTTCACCCTTACCCGGAACGCAAGCGAGCCGGGCGGTTTGCTTTCTGTTGCACTTTCCGTCAGCTTGCCCGTTGTGGGCTTGCTGCCTTCGTGTTACGAAGCGCACTGCTCTATGGAGTTCGGACTTTCCTCATTTGCCCGGGGGCAAATGCGGTTGCCCGCCGACCCTGCAAATATTTTGACGAACAAACAAATTTTCAATTTTACTAAAATATAAAATTGAGAAATAGAAAAAAAATTAAAATAAGAAATGAGAAGAAAATCCGGGTAAGATTATTTATAATGGATAAGTTACAAAAAAAGAGGTTGCCCGATCGGGGGGCAACCTCGCAAATCAGAAAGCAAATATATTACACAACGCCGTTACGTTTGATAACGTCGCGGGCGATAACCAATTTCTGGACTTCGGTAGTGCCTTCGAAGATGCGGTTGATGCGGGAATCGCGGTAGAAACGTTCGACGGGGAGTTCGCGTGAATATCCCATACCGCCGTGTATTTGCATAGCGTAATCGACGCATTTATCGAGGGCTTCGCTGGCAACTAATTTAACCATAGCCGATTGGCGTGAAAGCATAGTGCCTTTGTCGTAGAGAGTAGCAGTGCGATAGACAAGAGATTCGACCTGATAGATAAGAGTAGCCATTTCGGCAATCATAAACTGGATAGCCTGGAAGTTGGCGATAGGCTCGTTGAATTGCTTTCTTTCTTTGGCGTATCGGACAGACATTTCGAGCAATTCTTTGCAAGCGCCAAGGCAAGCGGCACCCAGCCCGAGGCGACCGGCGTCGAGAGTTTTCATAGCGATAAGGAAGCCGCGACCTTCGTCGCCAATCATATTTTCGTGGGGAACGCGGACATTATCGAAAGTGAGAGTGGAAGTTTTGCTACCGCGAATACCCATTTTCTTTTCGGGAGCGCCAGCAGAGAAGCCGGGCATACCTTTTTCGACAACGAAAGCGGTAATACCGCGATTGGTGCGAGCGAACACCGAGAAGACATCGGCGAAAGGACCGTTGGTAATCCACATTTTTTCGCCGTTTAGTATCCAGTGGTCGCCGTCGCGTTCGGCGCGAGTGCTAACATCGAAAGCGTCGGAGCCGGCTTTGGATTCGGTGAGAGCGAAAGCCGCAATTTTTTCACCTTGAGCACAAGGGACGACATATTTTTGTCTGACTTCTTCACTGCCGCCGATATAGATTGCGTTTGTGCCGATAGAGACGTGAGCACCAATCATAGTAGCAGTGGAGAGGCAAGCGCGTCCGATTTCTTCCTGGATGATACAATATCCCATTTCGCCGAAGCCGCTGCCACCATATTCGACCGGGAATGGAGCGCCGAGTAGCCCGAGTTCGGCAATTTTTCTAATAATTTCCTCAGGGATTGCTTCTTCTTCGTCAATTTTAGCGGCGATAGGTTTCAACTCGTTATTAGCAAAGTCGCGAACCATATCGCGAAGCATTTTTTGTTCTTCAGTAAAGACTAATTCAAACATAGAATTCCTTCAATTATGAATAAATAAAGAACGTTATCACAGAATCAGGTAGTTTCGATAAAGTTAAGAATATTTTCACCGCCATCGACACCGATAGTTTGCCCGGTAATCCAGTAGAATTTTTCATCGATCAGCAAGGAAATAGCTTGAGCAACATCTTCGGGGACGGTGTTACGGTTAAACGGGTTATGTTGCTTAGCGTGCTGGAGCATTTTGGCAAAGCCGGGAATTTTTTGAGCAGCAGGGGTATCGGTAAGCCCGGCAAGAATAGCATTGGCAGTGATTTTGTAAGGAGCGAGTTCGACAGCAATCTGGCGAACATAAGCTTCGAGAGCAGCTTTGGCAGCAGAAACGGCGCCATAGTTAGCCATAGCACGTTGGGAGCCGATACTGGTGAGCCCGAAAACACGTGAATTTTCGGCAAGAAGTTTTGCTTTGAATAAATCCTGTGTCCAGTAAATAAGGCTATTAGCCATAACGTCCATAGTCATTTCGATTTGGCGTTTGTTGAGCATTTCGCCGGGATTTTCCGAAAAGAAAGGACCGATAGCACCGAAAGCAAGCGAATGGATGAGAACGCGAAGGACGTGGTTGGGGTTATTTTCTTTGTCTTGCTTGATAGCTTCGATAACTTCTTTTCGTTTAGCATCATCGGCAGCATTAACGTTAAAAAATTTAGCTTTGATATTGAGATGTTCGAGGCTGCGACGAAACTCTTCAGCTTTTTCTTTGTTGGAACCGGTATCGAGGTGAACACCATAGATGTTGTAGCCGATTCGAGCGAGTTCGATAGCACAAGCACGACCGAAACCACTCGAAACACCTAATATAATTGCATATAATTCTCTGTCGACCATTTTCTTCTCCAAAAAAATATTGGCAATTTAAATTATTTAGAAATATAAAATTACGAAATTTTTAGATAAAAAAAACAAAATGAAAGAACAAGGTAGTTCGAAGAAAGAATGAAAATTTATATTTTTGCAAGCTTAATAACAATAATTGTTAAATAATTGTGTCAATTTAATTAAGAACAACGCTAAACAAGGATGAAAATGGAAAAGGTTCAATTAGTAGTATTGGGATTATCAGCATCGCCGGCGGCAAGCAATGCATACGCATTAATATTGAAGGAGGTAGATGGAGAGCGTCGATTGCCGATAATCATAGGAGCATTCGAGGCGCAAGCAATAGCACTCGAAATGGAAGGAGTAACCCCACCGCGACCGATGACGCACGATTTGATTAAGAATATTCTGGACCAGATGGGCGCGACTTTGACGGAAGTAGTAATATCGGATATAATCGAGGGAACTTTTTATGCAAAGCTGGTATTTGAAGATTTGGGTATAGAGATAGATGCACGACCGAGCGATGCGATAGCGATAGCGGTAAGAGTAGGATGCCCGATATATGTAAATGCAGAAGTATTGCAAGAAACAGGAGTGGCTCCGCAAGGAGAAGAAAAAGAAGAAGTTGCAGACGAAGATTATGATGAGTTCGAGATGCTGAAGAAGTCCGAGAAGATGCAACAACCCCAAACTCCACAGCAACCAAAAAGCCGGATTGATATATTGCAGGAGCAATTAGAAAAAGCGATAAGGGATGAAGATTACGAGACGGCGGCAAGAATACGGGATGAGTTGAAAAAAATGTTAGAAAGTTCGTAAAATTATTTGTTTATTACGAGAAGAATAATTAATTTTGTAGTTCAAGTTTGAGCCGGGGTAGCTCAGGTGGTTAGAGCAACGGAATCATAATCCGTGTGTCGGGGGTTCAAATCCCTCTCCCGGTACAAGCAAAATCCTGGAAAAAAGTTTCCGGGATTTTTTTGTATGAATAAAGATGAAATATTTTTGTTTTTTTTATTTTTTTTTTTAATTTGTATTTAGATGTAGAATTTTCGATCCTACATTATGTTATCATTTACAATAATTTTTAACATTCATTTAATATCTCGGGGGATTTATGAAGTATCCAAAACACCTTTTTGTATCGTTTATTGTATTTACTTTACTTGTTGCTGTTTATCAAACGAATGCACAGTCAACGAAAGAAGTGTTCTTTAATGCAGGAGCAGCCATTCCATCTAAACCTGAAGTATTTTCAGATTATTGGAAAATGGGTTTTAATGTAGGTGGAGGAGTTGGTTTTTCTATTAGCAAAAATACTACATTATCTGGATCTATTGATTATTCATCGTTTGGAATTGATGAAGATGGAGTATTAAAATCAAATGGATTGAGTAACACTGGAGTATCAATTTCAGGGGGGGCTGCCTCTATCCTTACTATTATGGGGAATGCCAAAATATTATTAACTTCTGATGCAAGTAATATAGCTCCATATATAGTTGGAGGATTAGGTTTTTTCAATATTTCTACAAATGATATAAAAATTGCATATATGGGAGATGTTGATGTCCTTGAAGGTTCATCAGAACTTGCGTTTTCATTACTTTTAGGGGCAGGATTTCAATTCCCAATAGGGAATTCAAGTATTTTCCTTGAAGGTAATTATCATATTGGATTTACTGAAGGAAGTAGCACGGCTTTCTTCCCAATAAAAGTTGGTTTAAGAATGAAAATTTAATTGATTTCTACTATTATAATTATGCAAAATTCTTTTTTTAAAATAACCGCAACTCAATTTCTGGGTTGCGGTTTTTTGTTTTTTGAACTTTATATCACTACTAATAATTGATGTATTAAAAATTTGATAACCTAACATTTAAAATCAAGACAAGTTTTAATCTCGATTATTTATCTTCGAATTTTTCACATTAAACTATAATTTTCATCTAATAAATCAAACTCAATTTCAACAATTCTGAAGATCATTTTACTGATTTTATGATAGTAATTGTCGTTAATTATTTGGCAATAGTAACAATATTACATTTTTAATACACCGAATACTATTTTATAGGTTCTCCAATATAATTGCCAGCCGGGAAATATCGAGCAACGACAAAAGTACCGTTTTTACCTTTGACGATTGCAGCACCAATTTTTTGAGTTTTTCTCCAAATCATTTGTGTGTAATGACCAGCCTTGGGTTCATAGTAATTACTTTTTAAATACCGTTTTTCTGAAAGCCAGGAATTTGCAGCGTCAGCCATAGTAAAACTATGACAAGATCCCCAGAACAGATTTTCACCTTGATCTAAGTTGCTTGCGTGTTGCAATACATTTTTGTCGTGAATGATTTTAGCCCATTTTTCAGCATCTTTTGCTAATTCTTGGCTCCATTCGAGTGGTGGAATGTTGAATAGAGCTCGTTCTTTATTATGAATATTCAAAAATTCAATAATGTCATCATTTAAAGAATATGTTTGGCTTTCCATATCGTTCTGTTGTGGGCTTTCAATAGTAGTATTAGGTTTCTTATCTTTCTTTTTGTTTGATTTCGTAAGCTCTTTTTTGATGTCGTTAATAATGTCTTTTAATTTGATCTTTTGGTTGGCTTCAAGAGCCGAACTAAAAAAGAATAAGCAAATGAGTAAAACAACGACTTGTTTCATAAGACCCCCAGAAAAAAATAAAAGATTGGAAAAAGAACTATATTATTAGTAATATAAAACTTGACTACGTATCTTGACAAAATTAACGAATAAATTTTTATTTTGTTACATAAATTCTTTTCAAGAAAGACAGTTAATAATGGTAGAAATTATTTTTATTTGACAATAAAAAACTAAGTTGATGGTAACTTTTTTCTGTATTTTTGCGTTAATGTAGGGATTTATTTATAAAGAAAGTGTAACTATGGTATTTTTTAGTATAGTAATATTTTGCTTGTTAGTAACAAGTCAGAACATATTTTCGGCGGAAAAAGTAGCTGTTGCGAAGAAGAGAGAAGGGAACATTCACATAGATGGTAAGTTGCTGGAAGAAGACTGGAGACAAACAGTTCCGATTTCAGATTTTACGACAAAAGATCCAGTTGAAGGTGGCACACCAAGCGAAAAAATTGAAGTCAGATTTCTTTTCGACGAGGATTATTTGTATATCGGGGCACGAATGGAAAGAAAAAATCCCGAAAAAATACAGGCGTACGTTTCAAGAAGAGATAATATGAGCAATTCAGAAAGAATAATAATAATATTAGATACATATCATAACAAGCAAACTTCTGTTAGCTTTGCAGTTACAGCAACAGGAGTAAGAGCAGATTACTATCACGCAACAGACAGCGAAGGGGACCGTGATTACAACTACAATCCTGTATGGGAAGCACGGACAAATATAGACAGTCTTGGCTGGACAGCAGAATATGCGATACCTTTTAGTCAGTTGAGGTTTCCGAATGCCGATACACTTGTTTTTGGCTTGAACGTTAATCAATACACGCCAACGACACAAGAAGACGCCTACTGGGTGATGATACCAAAGAGTCAATCAGGGTGGGCATCTCGTTTTGGAAAACTTGTCGGAATTGAAGGCATACGCAAAACACGCAGAATTGAGTTATTGCCATATGTAAGCACAGCATTAGAGAGAAACCCGGATATATCAAGCAATCATCCATATATTAACGAATGGGACTGGAGAAAATCGGTTGGACTGGATTTTAAAATGGGGTTTGGACCGAATGTAACACTTGATGCAACGATTAATCCGGATTTCGGGCAGGTGGAGGCAGATCCATCGGTAGTGAATTTAACTGAATTTGAGGTTTACTACGATGAGAAGAGACCATTTTTCATTGAAGGGAACCAATTATTCAGAAAAACTAATGTTGATTATTATTATTCGAGGAGAATAGGTGAACCACCTGCATATAAGTTGCGTTCACAATATGCAAGTAATCCGCTATTTTCTACAATACTTGGGGCTGCAAAAATCACCGGACGTTCGTCTGATGGATGGTCTTATGCGGCATTGACGGCATTTGTCGATAAAGAATATGGGAAAGACTATGATACAGTATTGCACAAAAAAACGCAACAGATTGTATCGCCATATTCATTATACAGTGTAGTTAGAGCTCAGAAAGAATTGGATGAATCGGGGTCTTTTTTCGGTGCTATTCTGACAGCTGTGAACCGTCAAAACAGCGAGGACTATTTGCACAAATACTATAACGATGCTGCATATTCGGGTGGAATTGACTGGAATATATTTTTATTCGACAAAACTTATTCATTTTATGGTAATCTTGGATTTTCGGCAATAAATGGCACAAAAGAGAGAATTACCATTATTCAGAAGAGCATTACGCAAAATTTTCAAAGACCCGATGCAAAGCATTTATCTGTGGATACTAATGCTAACTGGCTCACCGGATTATTAGGAAGAGTTGGATTTAAGAAAATTGCAGGAGAACATTGGATTTGGACTGCTGAATACTATACGGAAACTCCGGGGCTGAACTTCAATGATTTTGGTAAACTGCAACACGCAGACGAGCATAAATTTTACTTTGGAATCACATATCGGGAAAATAAGCCAAGCGATTATCTATATTCATATTACCTAAATGCTTATTCAAGTTACGTAATGAATTGGGATTATGAACAAATACAAAATACGATTGGAATGTCGTATGGGGTAACATTTCTGAATAAATATTCTATTGACGGTGGTTTTTATTACCTGCCACATTATTTCAGTGATACTAAAACACGAGGTGGTATGATGGTGGCATTAGCTCCATCATATTATCTATATGGCAGTATAAGCAGTGATTGGTCCAAGCCAATGCAATACAGTGTGGATTATAATTATTCCTGGGCACTCGACAACACAAAATATTCGAGCATAAGCACTTATTTATACCATAATTTTGATAGAAGTAAAATAAGTATTGATTTTTCATATTCACAGGAAATTGACCCCAAAATATATTTAGGTTCCCGTGATAATAATAATCCAGCGACTTATAACAAACGATATATATTTGGAGAAATCGAGCAAAAAACTTTTTCGACATCATTGAGAATAAATTATGCTATTTCTCCTGACTTCACATTTGAATCGTATTTTGCTCCGTATTTCACAAACGGGAAATATTTATCTTTTGGAGAAGCATTGAACAGAAAAAATTACGCATTAAAAGTGTATGGAAAATATGCAGGGACATCAATAGAAGAAAACGAAAATTATTATAAAATTGCAGATGGAAATGATGAATTTAATATTGGAAAGCAGGATTTTTATTTCAAGTCGTTTCGTTCGAGTGTGGTAATAAGGTGGGAATTTTTGCCGGGTTCCCAGTTATATTTAGTCTGGCAGGTAAACGACTCAAGATATGACAAATATCAGAAAATAATGTTAGAAGATTTTTCAGATTTATTAGGGAGAAAAGCCCGTCATTCGTTTATGATGAAAATTTCGTACTGGTTTGCAAATGTTTAATAAAAAAATAATTAAGTAAGAAAAATTATATAATTTTGTATTAATTGTTTAACAAAAATTAGAAAACTATGTTAGATTTAAAATTCGTTCGCGATAATATTGAGCTTGTCAGGCAAAATATTATTAATAAAAATGAAAGTGCAGACGTTACAGAAATACCAAGACTTGATGAGAAGAGACGTTCAATTATTCAGGAAGTCGAGAGGCTAAAAAATTTACGGAACGTTGTATCGAAAGAAATAGCCGAGTTGAAAAAACAAAAACAACCTGCCGACGATAAAATCGAAGAAATGAGAGTTGTTTCCGACAAGATAAAAGAACTCGATGATGAACTTCGAAACATAGAAGAGGCAATACAGCAAGTTCTTATAAGAATACCGAATATGCTTCACGAGAGCGTTCCGGTTGGGAAAAGTGCAGATGAAAACAAAGTTGTTCGCATTTGGGGCGAGCTCAAACAGCAAAAAATCAAGAAGGATCATTTGCAAATAGCAAAGGATCTGGGTATAATAGATTTTGAGCGCGGAGCAAAAGTTACAGGCGGAGGATTTGCTTTTTACGTTGGCAAAGGAGCTAAATTAGAAAGGGCATTGATTAATTTTATGATTAATTATCATATTGAGAATCACGGTTACACAGAACTTATGCCACCATTTGTTGTAAATCGCAATTCAATGTTTGGGACCGGACAACTTCCAAAAATGGCAGAAGATATGTATCACGATGCGGCTGACGACATTTTTCTGATACCGACAGCGGAAGTGCCAATAACAAATTATCATAATAACGAAATTTTGCGTGGCGAAGATTTACCAATAAAATATGCCGGATATTCACCTTGTTTTCGTCGGGAAGCCGGAAGTTACGGCAAGGAAACACGCGGATTTTTACGAGTCCATCAGTTCAATAAAGTTGAAATGGTAAATTTCACAAAGCCAGAGGACTCATACGACAGATTAGAAGGATTGGTAGGCGAAGCAGAGGCAATACTTAAAGCATTAGGTCTCCCCTATCGTGTTATTTTGCTTTGTTCGGGCGACACAAGTTTCTCAAGTGCAAAAACATACGATCTGGAAGCGTGGGCATCCGGTGAAGAAAAATGGTTAGAAGTTTCGAGTTGTTCGAATTTCGAAGATTTTCAGGCTCGCAGAGCACAAATTCGATTCAAGAGGACACCGGATTCGAAACCTGAATTTGTTCATACATTAAACGGAAGCGGTTTGGCAACATCGCGAATAATGGTTGCAATACTTGAAAACTATTTGCAAGAAGACGGGCACGTGCTTGTTCCGGAAGTGTTGCGTCCGTTTTGTGGATTTGATGTTATTTAATTAATAAACAGATATGAATTTTTTTGAATTAATAAAAACCGACGCTGAGACAAAAGCTCGCGTCGGTATTTTGCACACAGACAATGGTGATATTCCCACACCAATATTTATGCCGGTTGGCACACAAGGCACTGTGAAAGCATTGGAGCAGAGAAATCTACTCGAATTAGACGCTAAAATAATTCTTGGAAATACATACCACCTGTATTTGCGTCCGGGAATGGATGTAATGAAGCATTTTGGTGGATTGCATAAGTTCATAAGTTGGGACAGAGCAATATTAACTGATAGCGGAGGCTATCAGGTATTTTCTTTGCAGGATTTGCGCAGGATTTCGGACGAAGGAGTTGAGTTTCGTTCTCACATTGATGGTTCACGGCATTTTTTTTCGGCAAGGAAAGTAGTTGAAATTCAAAAGATATTAGGTTCTGATGTGATGATGGTGCTTGATGAATGCGTTCCTTACGGAGCAGACGAACAATACACAAGGCGTTCGATGGAGCTTTCGTATCGTTGGGCTGTGGAAAGTCGCGAAAATTTCAAATCAATACCACAAATGTGGGACCACAGACAATTCCAGTTTGCAATTTGTCAAGGCGGAATGTTTTCAAATCTGAGAAAGGAATATGCTGAAAGAGTAACTCAGCACGATTTTGATGGATTTTCGATTGGGGGACTGTCTGTCGGGGAACCAACCGAACTGATGTATGAGCTTACAGATTTAACAACAGATATACTACCGAAGGAAAAACCGCGATATTTAATGGGAGTTGGGACACCAGAGAACATACTTGAAGCAATAGAACGCGGAGTAGATATGTTTGATTGTGTTCTTCCAACCCGGAACGCAAGAAATGGACAACTTTTCACGACACAAGGTAAAATCAATATCAGGAATCAGCAGTATAAATATTCGGACGAACCGATAGATCCGTATTTCAGCGACAATGAAAATTATACTCTCGGTTACCTGCGGCATTTATTTATTTCAAAAGAAATATTAGGATTAATTTTGGCGACACGGCAGAATATACGGTTTTATTTATGGTTAGTGCGAACCGCCCGGGAAAAAATACTTACGGGGGAATTTCGTCAATGGAAAAAAGAATTTTTAAGTAGTTATTTAGAAAAAAAATAATTATATTACATTTTTAAAAAGTAATTATTCACTATTCAAAATAAGGCTAAAGTATGTTAGAATTGGCAAATTTGCTAATGTTTGCACCTCCACCGGGTGGACAGCAAGGTGGAGCAGGAAGTTTTCTTCCGACAATTATATTTTTTGTATTTATGATTTTAATAATGTATTTCTTTATGATACGCCCACAGACAAAGCGTCAGAAAGAACATCAGAATATGCTTGCAAATCTGAAAAAAGGCGATAAAGTTGTTACATCTGCCGGAATACACGGAACAATCACCGAAATAGATGATAAAACAATAGTATTACAAATTGCTGAAAATACAAAAATTAAAATTGAAAAACACGCAATTACAGCAAAACTGTAAATAATAATTATTAATATTTAAATCTTTCATCATAGTAGATGAAAGATTTATTTTTTTATCTATATAAAAAATATGGAATACAAAATTAATACAATCGAAGAAGCATTGGAGGACCTCGCAAACGGCAAAATGGTAATTGTTGCCGACGACGAGGACCGAGAAAACGAGGGCGACCTTGTTGCAGCATCGGAGCTTTGCACTCCTGAAACTGTTACTTTTATGTCCAATTACGGACGTGGGCTGATTTGTGTATCTATTACAGAAGAGCGAGCCGCTGAGTTGGAGCTTGATGTAATGGTAAGAGATAATTCAGCGATACATTCGACTAAATTCACTGTATCGGTGGATTATGCTCACGGCACAACAACAGGAATTTCGTCTTTCGATAGGGCAGCAACAATCAGAGCGTTGGCAGACGCCCGGACAAAGCCGCAAGATTTGCTACGCCCGGGACATATTTTCCCGTTAATTGCAGTGAAGGAAGGAGTTTTGCGACGTGCAGGACATACGGAAGCATCTGTGGATCTGATGAGATTGGCAGGGTTGAAACCTTGCGGGGTAATATGCGAGATTATCAACGATGATGGGACAATGGCGCGAATGCCTCAACTAATGGAATTTGCAAAGAAGCATAACTTAAAAATTATAACTGTAAAAGATCTGATTGCATACAGATTAAAAAGCGAAAGTTTAGTTCATTGCGTAGCGAAAGCGTATCTGCCAACTGAATATGGCGAATTTGAAATGTTTGCCTTCGAAAATGTTTATGACAGGAAAGAACACGTTGCGTTGGTGAAAGGAAGCTGGGAGCAAGATGAACCGGTACTGGTACGGGTGCATTCTGAATGTCTGACGGGTGATGTATTTGGTTCTTTGCGTTGTGATTGTGGTCCGCAATTGCATTATTCGATGAAACTGATAGAGAATGCGGGCAAAGGAGTTGTGCTATATATGAGGCAGGAAGGAAGAAATATTGGGTTGGTAAATAAGATACGTGCTTACGCATTGCAGGAAATGGGATTTGATACTGAGGAAGCCAATTTACAGCTTGGATTTCCGCCAGACGCAAGAGATTATGGAATTGGTGCTCAAATATTACGCAATTTAGGCGTTACCAAAATGAAGCTGATTACAAATAACCCTAAAAAACGTGTTGGCTTGGAAAGCTATGGAATAGAGGTTGTCGAGCTTGTTCCTATTGAAATTGAACCGAATGAAATAAATTATAACTACTTGAAAACTAAAAAAGAAAAGATGGGACATATTCTTCACAAGATAAGATAGAAAGGAAATAATTCATTAATAATAAAGGTGAAAAAATGTCTGATACTATTTATCTAACAAAGGAAAGGATGCAAGAGATCGAAGAAGAACTTCGTTACTTGCAAATCCACAAACGAAAGGAAATTGCTGAGAAAATTGCAGAGGCACGTTCTCACGGAGATTTGTCTGAGAACTCGGACTATGATGCCGCAAAAGACGAACAAGCACTGTTAGAACTGCGAATTGCAAAATTAAGTCAGATACTTGCCAAGGCGCAAGTAATCAAAGCAGAGGAATTTCCAGACGACAAAGTGTATATTCTTTCTAATGTTACGATGAAAAATCTTGCCACTGGCGCAACTGTTACTTACAAACTTGTAAGTGCCGAGGAAGCTGATTTTGAGCAAAACAAGATTGCAGTAAACTCACCGCTTGGCAAAGCAATGATGGGCAAAAAGGTTGGTGAAATTGTAGAAGTAAAAGTTCCAGCCGGCGTCAATAGATTCGAAATATTATCAATATCTAAATAATCTTTTGGAAATATTTAAAAAAAAAAGAGGCTGCCTTTATTGAGACAGCCTCTTTTACTTTTAACAAGCGTATTACTTGTTTGGTTTGAAGAGTTCATCATCGAATGGAACATTAAGTTCAAAATTATAATCATTAATCATTGTAATGATTGAAGATAAATTTTCGACACGGGCTGGGAACTTAACCCCATTTACAGTAGTCCAATTAGAGAATTTAACAGTTAGTGGTGTTGGTCCTTGAGGTCCTTGTTCAATAGTTTCGTATTTATTAATTAAATAGGTGTTTTCGTCGAAGTAATAAGTAGATTGTACATTGTTTGGAGAAGTAGCAACAGCAATAATTTCACCGTTTTTCTTGCCTTTGATTTCGACTTTGTATCCAATATCAAGCAGTTTGCAGGTGGCAAATGGAGTAGCCTCGAAAGTCAATTGCTCAAGCATCATTCCTTCGAGTTTTGAAGTTTCACCAAATGCGTTTACATAGCCCTGATTGCCATCAATCCAAATTTCTTGTTGCATCATTTGCATATCAAGTTTCATATACATTTTGTTAGGTGATTTAATAAATTGTGTAATTTCTCCTTCGATGGACTGACCGCCCAGATTAATTTTAGACTTTGCAATTTTTTTGATTGATTGAACATTATTGATTGCATCACCACCAAGAGCGCGGCGATGACGTTCCATAAGGTCTTTTGGGGACAAGGATACTTCATCGAGTTTTGCATTTGGACCGGAAAGCGGCTCTAAATCAATATTATAGTCGAAAACAGTGCCAAATTTTTCCAGCATTGGGCGAATAGATGGGTCGCCAACGGCAATAATTCGGGATTTTTGCGGATTTAAATACTGGTTGGCAACATATCTGATATTGTTTGAGGTAATTTCTTCCAAAATTTTTGTATAATTTTTGTATTGCTCGAGCGAGATACCCATAAAGTCAGCTTCCTGAATCAGAGAAGCAACGAAATCGGAATTTTCGAAAGATAGTTTATATTGTCCGATAACAAAGCGTTTCATTCTATTGAGTTCATCATTTGTTGGACCTTGTTCTGTAAGAGAGCTAAGTTGCTCGAAAATTACATTTATGGAAGAATCGGTTTTTTCACTATTGACATCAGCACCGCAAGCAAAACGGTTGATGTATTTGGAAGTAGTTAGGTATCCCCAGGGAGTATAAGTAAAGGAATATTTTTCGCGTAAAGTGCGGAACAACCGACCACCAAAGCCCGAACCGATAATTTTAGAAGCCAAATCGAGCGTAATATAATCACTGTGTTTATAAGGCAGAGCAAGATTTGTAACAATCAAGGTAGTTTGTTCGGAAGCTGGACGTTGAACAAAATAAATACCTAAAGGCTGAGGTTTTGGTTCCGGGATATTGATTTTAGGTGCATTGCCTTGCTTCCAGTCAGCGAAAGCTTTTTCGAGTGCGGGAATAATTTCTTTTTCAGAGACATCGCCAATAACAGCAAGAGTAGCGTTGTTAGGAATGAAATAAGTATTATAGAAATTTTGCACTTCTTTTACACTGATTTTTTGTAGAGAGTTTTCGTTTGCTTTGAGAGCGTATGGATGGGAATCGCCATAGATAACTTTGCGAGCAAGGGTTTGCCCAATTTGCTCTGGCTGAGATTTTTCGTATTGCAAGCCGGCAATCATTTGTTCGGTAAGCTTTTCCAGTTCATCTTTCGGGAAAGTAGGCTTGACAACAACGTTTTTGAAGACATCAAGAATAGTTTTGGTGTGCTTTTTCAATCCAGAGGCAGAAACAATGATAGCATCACCATTGGCACGAGCAGAGATAGAAGCACCGATACCGTCAATTGTTTTAGCAATATCGAGGGCATTCATTTTGCCGGCACCTTTGGTAAGCAGACCAGCAGTGAGTTCAGCAGTGCCGGGCAAATTGTTGTCCATAGAAGTGCCACCGGGGATAAGTAAACGGAAAGCAACTGTGGGTTGCTCTTTATCTTCGATGATAAAGACACGAAGACCATTTTTAAGTTTGTGAGTGGTATGATTCGGGAACTGAAACTCTTTTTCCGGAAGAGGTTCCGGACGAACGCTTCTATCTATCTGCGCATTTAGATTAATCATAATAACACTTAATAATATTAATAATCCAAATATTTTTTTCATTTCTCATCTCCTTATTAGCTCGATTTTTTAGGTATATATTGAAGAACAACCCGATTTTGAGTGCCTAAATATAGTTTTGCAACACGCTGAACATCTTCTTTTGCAACTGAGAGGAACTTTTTCAATTCATCATTAATAAGAGATGGGTCGTTGTAATAGCTATTGTAGCGGGCAAGAGTTTGAGCTTTTTCCATAACATCTTTTTTGCTAAAGATGAACTCAGATTCTTTAATATTTTTTGCTTTTGTGAGTTCATCGTCGGTAATTCCTTTCTCAATAATCTTGTTGATTTCTTTAAAAATAAGTTTTTCAATATCCTCGATTTTCTTATTAGGAGCAGCAATAGCGTAGAAGGCAGCCATTCCGGATTTTTCGAGAGAAAATGGAAAAGCTCCGGCTTGAGCGGCAAGCCTTTCTTTATCGACAATTGTTTGATAGAGGCGTGAGCTTTCGCCAGCAGAGAGAATATCGAGCAAAATTGTCATCGGATAGTAGTCTGCATCACCAATAGCTGGTGCGCGAAATCCAATAAAAATAGCGGGAAGTTGTGCTTTTTCATCATCAATTTTTTTGCGAACCTCACCCTTCATTGGTTCAATACGAAAATCAAACCTCTTCGGTTGAGGTGCTTTCGGAAGCGAGCCAAAATATTCACGAACATACTTGCGAGCTTCATCAATATCAATATCGCCGGCAATTACTAAAGTTGCATTGTTGGGCTGATAGAAGTTATTATAAAAATTACGAAAATCTTCGATTGAAGCACGGCGAAGGTGTTCCTCTGAACCCAGAGTAGTCCATTGGTAAGAACTTCCGGGGAAAAGAGCATTGCAAATTTCATCAAGAAGAGTGCCATAGGGCTGATTGTTGCGACGCATTTTAAGTTCTTCGATTACAACACCGCGTTGAGTTTCTACTCCGACGGGTTCAAGAAGCAACCCACGCATACGTTCGGATTCAATCCAAAGGGCAAGTTTAATTTCGTTTGAGGGCAGACGAAGATAATAAACAGTTTCGTCGAAAGAAGTATGGGCGTTGAGGTCGCCACCGGCTTCCTGAACGTATTTGTCTATTGAGGCACGAGGAATATTGGTAGTAGCTTCGAACATAAGATGTTCGAAAAGGTGAGCGTAGCCGGTTTTATTAGGGTCCTCGTCGCGGGAGCCAACCCGGTAATGAACTATTGTTGCTACAACCGGAGCGGAACGGTCGATATGATAAATAACCTGCAAACCATTTTCGAGAGTGTCCTTTGTGAACTGGATTGGTCTCATATCACACATAGCGTTCTGCCCTCCAACAACTAATAAAAGAGTAAAAAGCGGAAGAATTTTCCTTAAAATTTCATTTCTCATAAAACTTCCGAAAAAAATTAACATAAAGATATACAAAATACGTAAATTCAGTCTAAAAGTTGCGAAAAAACAAAAAAAAGAAATCGCCTGTGAAACGATTTCTTTTGTTATTGGGGCGATCTACGGGATTTGAACCCGTGACACCCAGAGCCACAATCTGGTGCTCTACCGACTGAGCTAAGACCGCCATCTTAGAATTACAAAATTAATGTGATTTTTTGAATTTTACAACTAAAATTTCTTAATCCGGAAATGACAGTATGGTTTGCTACCGGTTTTATTGTAATAGTCTTGGTGTTTTTCTTCGGCTTCGTAGAATGGCGCAGCCGGAACAACCTGAGTAACAACATTTAGCCCTTTTTCTTTGAGAATATTTATTAATTTCTCAGTAGTCTGCTTTTGTTCCTGGTTCAAATAGAATACGGCAGAACGATATTGCTCACCGACATCTGGACCCTGCCGGTTAAGTTGAGTAGGGTCGTGTATTTCAAAGAATAGTTTGCATAATTCTTCGAAATTTGTTTTTTCGGGGTCGAAAATAACTTCAATAGCTTCGGCGTGTCCGGTTGTATTGGTGCAAACTTCCTGATAAGTTGGATTAACAGTTGAGCCGCCAGTATATCCAACGCGGGTTCTGAGAACGCCGGGAGCAGTTTTAAAATAATATTCAACTCCCCAGAAGCAGCCAGCTGCAAAAATAGCTTTTTGTGTTTTTGACACATTTTCGAAAGGGACAAAGTCGAGCGAAAGAGAATTGACGCAATGACGAACATTTTTTGGGGTAAGTTGCTCTCCTAAGAAAACGTGTCCAAGGTGAGCCCCGCAATTGGAACAAAGGATTTCAGTGCGTACACCATCGGCATCAGTTTGACGTTGTATTGCATTTGGAATTTCATCATCGAAGGAGGGCCAGCCACAATGCGAAGCAAATTTATCATCAGAACGAAACAATGCAACTCCACATTGTTTGCAAAGGTATGTGCCTTTCTCAAAGAAATCGTTATATTTTCCAGTGAATGGATATTCCGTCCCTTTATTAATAATAATTCTTTGCTCTTCGGGTGTTAAAGAAGTGTTGTTTATCATTAGATTCTCCGAAATAGAATTAAAAAGTAAAATTTCGAAAAATATAAGAAATAATTCAAACATAATTTAATTAATACTTAGTTTTTTAACGTAAATTCAAATAATATAATCTATTATAAGCTATTAAACTCGTATCCGAAATTTATCGAAAAATCGCTGATGTTCGATTGATAATTTATTGATTAGTAACATTAATTGTAAGCTCAGTCAATATCAATAGAAACAATCCAAAGACTGCATCACTTAATATTAACAATAGTGTAATTTCTGCAAATCAATTGTGTGTTTTGATCAGTCAAGATCAATTTTATTTTTATACAGGACATTATTATTTCTATCAACAATCTGCACTGGAAGAGGCATATTGTCGATTAAGCCGACAAGTCTATCCAGCGTTGCGTTTATTCCTTCTATCAGGCGACGGAAGTCTCCCAGATGACGGTTGCCATTTGCCCGATAGGTTATTTTGCCTTCGGAAGTATTATCAACCAATTCATACGTATCTTTTATCAATAAATTGATCGCATCAATACATTGGTTAATGTTGTTTTTGATCTCGTTGAAGTCGCCACGATATTCTTCAACTATCTTTGGTGGAATATCGCCCTTCGAGATACGATCGATATATTCAGCAGTTACGTTCAATGGTTTAATAATAGCATCCAGAGTTTCGTTCAATCCTTTAATAATATTTTTGTATTCTCCGTTATATTCGTCTTCTCTGCCTCGTGAATCGAGATGACCATTGATTGCTGCTATCTCTATTTTATGAATTTCTTCAACTAAACTTTTAATATTATTACGCATAATTTTCATTGAATTCAGCAAATCGCTTGTTTCATCTTTAGTTTTCACCTCTAAATCCACATCCATAAAACCATTTGCAATTTTGTTCGCAGCGTCTACAGCTTTCCGAATAGGCGTAGTAATTGATTTAGTTAAATAAACACTTATAAATATAGTAACTAAAATAGCGAGAACACCTAAGATAATCATTGTCCGAAGCTGTGCTTCGTACAATTCTTCAGATTGTTTTGCTGTTTTGTTAAACTCTTCAGTTTCGTATCGAATAATCTCACTGATTTTTTCAATATAAAGGTTTGTATTATAACCGAAATCACCAAAAAGAACATTCTCGATAGGCTCTAAGTTATTTTCTTCGAGATATTTTAAAATTTGATTACGACCATCAGAATACTTTTTTCTAATCGCCACTAAATCATTTAACAAAGATTTTCCTTTACTATCTGTAACATATAAAGTTAATGAGTCAAGTCTCGAAGAAACAGTTGCCCGAGTGCCTTTAAGTTTTTCTAATTCTTGTTGTCTTAAATTTAAATTTTTCGTAATGATTGCATTTCGAAGATATATTGCGGCAGATTTTAAATTATCTATTACTTCATTTGACCAAGTGGTTTTTCTAAAATGTTCATAGGTTAGTGCCTGAATTTTTAAATTTAATTGGTTGGAAACATAAATACCAAGTATTATCATTACTAATAAGAATAATCCTAAAGTTGCATAACTAATAGTGAGCTTAGTCCCAATTTTCATAGATCACCTATAGATTTTTAATTAATGATTCATTGGTTTTATTCCTGTACAGCACATTATTATTTCTATCAACTATCTGCACAGGAACAGGCATATTGTCGATTAAGCCGACAAGTCTATCCAGCGTTGCGTTTATTCCTTCTATCAGGCGACGGAAGTCTCCCAGATGACGGTTGCCATTTGCCCGATAGGTTATTTTGCCTTCGGAAGTATTATCAACCAATTCATACGTATCTTTTATCAATAAATTGATCGCATCAATACATTGGTTAATGTTGTTTTTGATCTCGTTGAAGTCGCCACGATATTCTTCAACTATCTTTGGTGGAATATCGCCCTTCGAGATACGATCGATATATTCAGCAGTTACGTTCAATGGTTTAATAATAGCATCCAGAGTTTCGTTCAATCCTTTAATAATATTTTTGTATTCTCCGTTATATTCGTCTTCTCTGCCTCGTGAATCGAGATGACCATTGATTGCTGCTATCTCTATTTTATGAATTTCTTCAACTAAACTTTTAATATTATTACGCATAATTTTCATTGAATTCAGCAAATCGCTTGTTTCATCTTTAGTTTTCACCTCTAAATCCACATCCATAAAACCATTTGCAATTTTGTTCGCAGCGTCTACAGCTTTCCGAATAGGCGTAGTAATTGATTTAGTTAAATAAACACTTATAAATATAGTAACTAAAATAGCGAGAACACCTAAGATAATCATTGTCCGAAGCTGTGCTTCGTACAATTCTTCAGATTGTTTTGCTGTTTTGTTAAACTCTTCAGTTTCGTATCGAATAATCTCACTGATTTTTTCAATATAAAGGTTTGTATTATAACCGAAATCACCAAAAAGAACATTCTCGATAGGCTCTAAGTTATTTTCTTCGAGATATTTTAAAATTTGATTACGACCATCAGAATACTTTTTTCTAATCGCCACTAAATCATTTAACAAAGATTTTCCTTTACTATCTGTAACATATAAAGTTAATGAGTCAAGTCTCGAAGAAACAGTTGCCCGAGTGCCTTTAAGTTTTTCTAATTCTTGTTGTCTTAAATTTAAATTTTTCGTAATGATTGCATTTCGAAGATATATTGCGGCAGATTTTAAATTATCTATTACTTCATTTGACCAAGTGGTTTTTCTAAAATGTTCATAGGTTAGTGCCTGAATTTTTAAATTTAATTGGTTGGAAACATAAATACCAAGTATTATCATTACTAATAAGAATAATCCTAAAGTTGCATAACTAATAGTGAGCTTAGTCCCAATTTTCATAGATCACCTATAGATTTTTAATTAATGATTCATTGGTTTTATTCCTGTACAGCACATTATTATTTCTATCAACTATCTGCACAGGAACAGGCATATTGTCGATTAAGCCGACAAGTCTATCCAGCGTTGCATTTATCCCTTCTATCAGACGACGGAAATCTCCTTGGTGACGGCTACCGTCTGCCCGATACGTTATTTTACCTTCCGAAGTATTATCGACCAATTCATACGTATCCTTGAGCAATAAATTTATCGCATCGATACATTGATTAATGTTGTTCTTTATCTCGTTGAAGTCGCCACGATATTCTTCCACTATCTTTGGTGGAATGTCGCCCTTAGAGATACGATCGATATATTCAGCCGCTACATTCAAAGGTCTAATTATATTGTTTATCGCTTCATTTATATTTCTCACCAACTCCCCAAATGCTCCACCATAACCTTCCAGGCTGGCTCTATAATCCAACTTACCATTATATAAATTCACTCCTAAATCGTTTATCTCGTCTATTATTCCACGTATTTTATTTGACATCTCTTTGAAGGCACGGCTAAGCTCACCTATCTCGTCTTCGCCTGATATTATTATTTCATCATCTATCCGACCTTCTTTGATATTTCGGGCTATTCCTACTAACTCTATTATCGGTTTCGTGGTTCTGTTTACAAACCAATAAGTGAGGATAATACCTATTATCGCTAATATTGCTGATATTAATATCTGCAGCAGCAACATATTGTTTGCAGCTTGCATAGGCACTTCTAATGGCACCTGCACCAACGCTGCCCAAGGAGTATCAGTCTTGCCAAAATGCACCGGGAATAGAATCTCGACGCGATCATCTATCACGGTATCTATTTCTGCTCCTTTCTGCACTAATTCAAGCAATGAAGGCAGATCGCTAAATTCGGGTATGGAATCAACACTCTTACCTAAATATTGTCTTAATCCGGTTCCACCAATCAGAGAACCATTGTTGGAAATTATTGAAATAACTCCTGTTTTATCAAAAATATCTACTTTGTCAGCGAAATTTTGGATAAAATCTAATTCGAAATCTGCACTAATTATCCCGTAAAATTTATTGTTATCAATAATTGGTGAAGCGACTGTAACCATAAAAATATTTTTACCTTCTACGATGAACCAGTATGGGTTTGTAATGCATTCATTCATTTTACGACGTGGTTCACCAAAATATTCTGATTTTTGTTCAGATTCCCATTCATCGGCTGGAAGATTTTGCTCGGCAAGCACAACTTTCCCATTCTTTCTTATGTGATATGCAAGATATCTACCGGTAAAGGTTTCGTTCTTTTTGCCAGCATAGAAATTGTCCATTCCATCAAAAGAATTATCTGGCAACCAAGAAACATATATACCATATAAATCCTTGTTCCTTTCAATTTGCTCCCGAAGAATATTGTTGCTCACCTGCCGGGAAATTTTAAGCGGATTTTCCTGAGCATTAACCTGTGAGTAAACACCGCTCAAAGTGCGAACAGTGAGCAAAGCATCTTCGATTTTTGATTTGAAAGTTTTAATAAATTTATCTGCTTCAATTTTTGCAAGCTTGCGAGCGTTTTCTTTAGCAATTTTTTTGGTATTTACTGTTGAATATACAATTATCGCTGCCGAAATAACGATTAAAATTAAAGCAGTTAAAATCAATAATTTTGATTTTATTGATTTTTTTATTTTGGCAAACATTGTAGCCTCCGATTAAAAACCAACTGTTGTGGAAAGTTTGTAATAATCTCTAACTTTTTTATTATCTGCTTTGTTCAAATGATCAACTAAATTCGGACCTAATGAAAATGTAACTGAAGCATTGTCTTTAAACTTCAGACTTACCTCGGGACCAAAAACAAAATAAAATGTGTTGAATTTAATTTTATCTTTGTTTGGATAAATATTGGAATAATCTTCGCCCCACAAATAGTGATCGAAGAATATACCAGCAGTAACATATTTGCTGAAAGAATAATTGAATTTCAAGAAATACTCAAATAAATGATATAATGGGGTATTTTTACCTTCATTTCTTAAATTTTTGTAATACATAATTCCGGGTGTGATATTGAAATTATCTAAGCTATAGCCGGCATAAATACTTGCAACAATATTATCACCAACAACAGCCCGACCTCCACCAGATTGATAATTGCCGTGTCCGAAACCTATGTTCGGATTTAAATAAGCAGCACCATCAAGCATAAGAAAATTCAGACCGAAACCAAATTCTGTAAGCAGATTAAAACCTCCTTGCTTGCCTGCCAACACATCTTGTGTCCAATAAATTCCGTAAAAAGTGAAATCAGTTTTTTCACCAATTGGAATGCTCCCGGCAACAGACGGATAAAAGCCCAAAGTGGGATCCTGAGACAATGTTACGCTGAAAGTACTTTCTCTTTGACTGTTCTCTTCTGCAAATATATTAGCAAAAGATAAAATAGTTAATGAGAAAGCAAAAATGGAGAAGATAATTTTATTTCATAGGGCACCTCAAAAAATTGAACTTGAACTTAAAATATAAAACAATTGATTTAAAGTTTTATTTTACTACTAAACAGAACATTTTTTTCTATCTATTATCAGCACAGACACGATCGTATGTCCGATAATCCCGCCAGCCTTTTAAATATTTCATTCTTCCAACAACCAAATGATGAACATCTCACTTTTGTCGGCTTCCATTTGTTTTATACTTCATTCGCAACTTTGTTGCATCTGCTATAATATTATGTTAATCAGTATTGGAAAAATAGAAAAATGAAACGGAAAATAAAATTAATATTTAGTAATTATTTAAACAGGGATACAAATATAAGTGTGGATAATTATTTAAGACGGATATTTAATTTCTCGATAAAAAAATGTAATTTTGAAGTTTGATTTATTAGATTGTGAATTAATATCAAATATGTATTTAAGTAAATTAGAAATAGTTGGATTTAAATCGTTTGCTCAGAAGACACAACTCAAATTTAATGGTGGAATTTCTGCAATTGTGGGACCGAACGGCTGCGGAAAATCAAATATTGTTGATGCTATACGTTGGGTGTTAGGCGAACAAAAAACCTCAGTGCTTCGCTCCGATGTTATGGAAAACGTGATTTTCAATGGAACAAAAAACCGCAAGCCGCTTAGTATGGCAGAAGTTTCATTAACACTTGAAAATACAAAAGGAATATTGCCAAGTGAATATAGCGAAGTTACAGTTACAAGGCGATTATTTAGAAATGGAGAAAGTGAGTATTTAATTAATAAAAGCAAGTGCAGACTAAAAGACATAGTTGAACTGTTTATGGATACCGGGCTTGGAGCAGACTCGTATTCGGTGATTGAGCTGAAAATGGTAGAAGCTATATTGAGCGGACGACCCGATGAAAGACGAGCTTTGTTCGAAGAGGCTGCCGGAATAAAAAAATACAAGCAAAGAAGAAAAGAGGCAGCAAAAAAATTAGAAACGGTTGTAGAGGACATTACACGTATTCAGGATATTCTGGAAGAAGTAAGGAAAAATGTGTCGTCTCTGGCACGTCAGGCTCAAAAGACCAAACGATATAACAATTTAATGTCTGAATATAAAAGTCTCGATAGTTCGATATTATTGTTCAATTATTCTCTTTTCAATAATAAAGCTGAAGCATATAAAAATGAACTGATTGAGCTAAACAAGCAGAAAATTAAGATGGAGTTTGAACTTGGAGAAACGGAAGAATTTCTCCGAAAATTAAAAGAACGGTATGCAATTACTGAAGAACAATACAATTTAATTATAGCAAACGAGGTAAGCCTCCAAGATAAAATAGCATCATCAGAAAAAGAACTTGCAGTTTCTAATGAAAAGCTGAACAATCTAAGCACTTCTAAAGAAAAGATAATAGCCGAAATAGAGAATGCAAAACTGAGCATACAATCATTGAAACAGGAAGTTCAGGAAAACGAAGCACTAATCAATTCAAAAAATAAAATAATTGAAGAACTTGAAGAAAAATTACTGACGAGCAAAGAAAACAGAGACGACATTCTGCGAGAGTTGCGACAATTAAGAGAAGAAAGCGATTATTCGAACGAAAAAGTACTATCTCTGCAAAACACAATTAACAGTTTAAAAAATCATCAAAATAGAAGTTTAGATAGAAAGAAAATGCTTGAACGCAAGGTTCAGGGAAATTTTGAAGAATCGTCGAGACTTAGAAATCAGATAGAAGCAATAGAAACAGAACTATTGAACGCTGATAAAATGCACAATAAACTTTCCGGTGAATTGTCCGAAGCTGAGAATCTGCTGGCACAAGAAAAAGAAAGACAAACAGTTTTGCAAAACAGCATTGACAGCGTAAAACATAAGTTGAATGATCGTAAAAATGCTCTTTCTGCCCGAAGAAATACACTTGAATATTTAAAATCAATTGTTGATACAAATCAAACGTCGCAGTTTCTTATCAATTCATCGGGTTGGAGAAAGTCTAACGACAAAAATCAACTTGCCGAGCTTGTTGCAACAGACGAAGAGAATATTACGGCATTAGTTTCAATTTTGAACTACATCGGAGATTACTTTGTAGTTGAAAATGTTGATGAGGCAACGAAGGCAATTAATTTGCTGAAAGAATCGAAAAAAGGTCAAGCGTCATTTATTGCAAAAGATATAATTACAGATAATCAGCATAAAATTAGTGATGCAGATGAGGGCAAATCTCTTTATCAAATAATTCGTGCTGAGCCGAAGATTGTAGAATTCCTGCAAAATATTCTTGGGAATTGCCTGATTGCTGAAACAGATGAAATTGCTCTAAAACTTGTAAGAGAAAAGAGGTGCGACTGTTGTGCTTCGAAAACCGGCTTGTTTGTTCATAAGTCGGGTTATATTTTCGGAGGTTCGGAGCAAAAGAATAAACAAAGTAAGATTGGTAGAAAAGAAAAAATTGAGAAAACACAGGAAGAAATTGATAAAATATCTCAGGAAATCGAGGTATTAAATGAAGAGCTGAGAAATCTGAATGAAGAACTTTCGCTTATTGACTTGCCATCGCTCACCTCAAATGTAAGACAAGCAGAAACACGATTGAAGAATTTCGAGCAAAAAATTTCACAGACGAAACTGCAAAAACAGGCGTTTGAGCAAAGTTTAGAAATTGTCAGTCAGAGCAATTTGCAAATAGAGCAGGAGCTTGATGAAATTCAATCTGAATTAGATACGATTCAAAGTCAAATTGAAGAGGCAACGGAGGCTCTTGCCAAAGAGAAAGAAGAATATAACGCAATACAATCAAATTTGGCAAAAGTGGAAATAAAGGTAAAGAATTGTGATAATGAAATTCGTTCTACCGAAATTGAACTAACGAAATTAAACTCTGAAAGAAATTCCTGCGAAAATGATATTAAAAGATTAGCTAATAGTATTAAATCATACGAAAACAAAATAAAAGATAAAGAAGATGAATTATTGAATGGTGATAGAATTGCAGTTGAACTAAAAGAAAAAACTGAAAAAATAGCTAATGAACTTATTAAATTCCGGGAAGAATATGAACAATTAGTTGATAGAAATCATAAATTGGTAACAGAAAAGAATTCAATCAATGAGCAAATTAATCAATACTCAGAAGCAATAAATTCGTTAAGAAATCAATATGATAAATTGAAAGAGCAAATACATCAGACAGACATAAAGATAAGCGAAATAAATGTGCAACTTAATTCAATAAAAGAGAGACTATCGGAAGATTTTGGAATTAACTGCGAAGATGATTTGCCTTCGATACCTGAAGATTTCGATATAAATATTGCGAAAGAAAAGGTAATTGAGTTAAAAAACAAGCTCGCATCGTTGGGAAATGTTAATTTCTTAGCTTTGGAAGAATACGAAAAGGAATCAGAAAGATTGAATTTCTACGAAAATCAAATAAATGACCTGCTTAATTCCGAAAAAACACTGAAAGAAACAATTGCTGAGATAAATCAAGCCGCGGAAAAGAATTTTTCGGAAACATTTCACCAAATACACGAGAACTTCAAGAGATTATTCAAAACTTTATTTGGTGAGGAAGGAGAAGCTGAACTGAAAATCGACGAGGGAAAATTATTAGAAACAGACATAGAAATTATTGCTAAACCACCGAATAAACGCCCGATAACAATAGAGCAACTATCACAGGGTGAAAAAACATTAACAGCGATAGCATTGCTGTTTGCCATTTATTTAGTGAAGCCATCTCCGTTTTGTATATTAGACGAGGTGGATGCACCACTTGATGATTCGAATGTAGATAAGTTCTTAACTTTAATCAAAGAGTTTAGCAATAATACGCAGTTTATTATCGTAACGCACAATAAAAAAACGATGTCGGCAGCAAATACTTTATATGGAATTACAATGCAAGAAGTCGGAGTATCGAAGACAGTATCTGTATCTTTGGAAAAAGTGGAAAACTTGCAATAAATAAAATTTGGAAAAAAAATAAAAAGTCTGTAAATTGCAAATTCATATTTTGTAAAAATTATAAGTTTATTGAGGATAAAATGTTGGTAGCGTTAGTAGAAATAGCCGGTCAACAATACGAAGTTAGCGAAAAAGCTCAGCTTGTGGTGCCTCATTTGCAAGGCGAAGTTGGAGAAACAGTTGAGTTCGATAAGATATTGCTTAAAAACAAAGATGGTAATATCGAAGTTGGTTCTCCATATTTAGAAGGCAAGGTGAAAGCTACAATCATGGAACACGCCAAAGGAAAAAAAGTATTGGTATTCCACAAAAAACGTCGCAAGGGACATCGTAAGCTGAATGGATTTCGTCCAATGTTTACTAAAATTGAAGTAAATAGCATCAATTAAGAAAAGAATTAATAATAATAGAGGTTACTATGGCTCATAAGAAAGGTGGCGGTTCATCGAAAAACGGACGCGATTCAAATCCACAGTATCGCGGAGTGAAGGTTTTCGGTGGTCAAAAAGTAATAGCTGGCAATATTATTGTTCGCCAATGTGGGACTAAATACCATCCAGGGAAAAACGTCGGACTTGGAAAAGATTACACAATTTTCTCGTTGATTGATGGTGTAGTAAAATTTGAAAGCAAAGACAAAACAAAAAAGAAAGTGTCTGTTTATCCAATTAACTAATTGCCTCTCTACTTGCAAAAAAGCCCGACTAAATTAGCCGGGCTTTATTTTTTTGTGGTTACATATTAGAAATTCTTTTCGAAGATTGATTGAACGTAATCCCAATTGATTACATTGAAGAAATTCTCTACATATTCATTGCGGCGGTTCTGATATTTTAAGTAATATGCGTGTTCCCAAACATCGAGACCAAGGACAGGCAACCCTTTTACGTCTGCCACATCCATAAGAGGATTATCTTGATTTGGAGTTGAAGAAACAACAAGCTTACCATCTTTAATAATTAGCCAAGCCCAGCCAGAGCCGAATCTTCCCATTGCTGCTTTTGAGAATTCAGCTTTGAAATTGTCGAATGAACCAAAATCTTTGTTGATTTGTTCCAAAAGTTTTCCAGACGGAATTTTTGAAGACTTGCCAGACAAGAGCTTCCAGAAGAAAGCGTGGTTCCAGTGTCCACCACCGTTATTACGAACAGCAACAGGATGTTTCGAAACATTAGCAAGAAGTTCATCAAGGCTGAATTTTTCCATATCGGTTCCAGCGATTGCATTGTTCAAATTAGTAACATAAGCCTGATGGTGCTTAGTGTGGTGAATTTCCATTGTGCGAGCGTCGATATAAGGTTCTAATGCATCATAGGAATAGTCAAGTTCGGGAAGGAGATATTTCCCGGAGTCATCTTTTGAAAAATTAAGATTAAGTTTTTCTGAGAAAGAAGCGAAAGCAGAATTCGATAACATAATTACACCTAATAATATTAATTTTACATATTTCATAATTAGTTACTCCTAATTTTAGTTTTAGAGACGCTTAATTTTAAATAAAATTTTATTAAATTAATTTTTTTTTTAGTAACGCTTAAATTTATTAATAAAGTTTTCAAATAATCGAAATTCACAATAATTTTTTCTTATAAACTTTATAATATTGTTTTTAAAATCAGATGTTTAACAAACAAATATAGAGGAAACAATGAGTGTTCTTGTAGACAAAAAGACAAAGTTAATAGTTCAGGGAATAACCGGTTCGGAAGGCACATACCATACATCACAGATGATAGAATATGGAACTCAGGTAGTAGCAGGAGTAACACCCGGGAAAGGTGGCACAATGTATGGAGGGAAAGGTGAAATAAAATTTGCATACGAGGTGCCTGTATATAACACAGTCAGAGAAGCAGTGGATGCAACAGGAGCAAATGCGAGCGTGATATTTGTTCCACCATTTGCAGCAGCAGACGCAATACTTGAAGCAATAGATGCAAAAGTGCCGTTGATTGTCTGCATTACAGAAGGCATACCAGTTCGTGATATGATAAAAGTCAAGGCAGCACTCGAAAATTCATCATCAAGGTTGATTGGACCGAATTGTCCGGGAATTATTACACCTGGGGAAGTAAAGATTGGAATTATGCCGGGCTACATTCACAAGAAAGGCAAGGTGGGTGTGGTATCGCGTAGTGGGACTTTAACTTACGAGGCAGTAAATCAATTATCTGAGCTGAAAATAGGACAATCGACCTGTATCGGAATAGGTGGAGACCCAATTATTGGAACTCAATTTATTGATGCCCTGGAACTGTTCAACGAAGATAAGAAAACTGAGGCTATCGTTATGATTGGCGAAATCGGCGGAAATGCTGAGGAAATTGCTGCTGCCTACATAAAGAAAAATGTTAAAAAGCCTGTTATCGGATTTATTGCAGGGCGAACTGCTCCTCCGGGACGTCGTATGGGACACGCTGGGGCAATCATTTCTGGCGGAAAAGGCACAGCCGAAGATAAAATTTCTGCAATGAAAGATGCGGGTATTATTGTAGTTGATTCACCAGCAGATATTGGAATTACAGTTAAAAAAGTGCTCGATGGAATTGCAATAAAAAAGAAAATTGTTGAAAAAAGAAAAAGCAAAACTGCAGAGAAATAGATTTTCACTTATTAAATATTATTTTTTGAGACAGAAATCTTCTCACCATTTTTTGTGTGAGAAGATTTTTTTGAAATTAAAAAATTTATTTTGAAAAGAATCTGGTTAGTTAAACCAAGAGCGAACAAAAAAAATTATTTTTTGATAAAAAATCGAGACAAAATCAACAGATAATAGTGTGAATTCTTGTTGATAAATAAAAGGTTAATGAAACTATTTCGTCTAAATATTTTTGGAGTTGTTGAAATGTTCGAACGGAGGAAAAATGGAAGGGAAAAGTTCGAAAAAGCCTTTGCGTCAGGCATTGGATACAGAAAAAGATTTGTTGAATACTTATAAAAAACAGGAGGAACAAAAAGTGAAAAAAATGGAAGAAGAAAACAGAACTATGGAAGAAAGTCAAAACGAACTGAATATTGATAATCAAAATGAAAAAAGCCAATCGGAAGATAGTAACAATAATATTATCGAGGAACTATCAAATATTGCATTAGATAAAATTTCAGAAATTGAAGAATTAAAAGCTGAGAGGGATTATCTAAAAGATCAGTTAGTAAGAAAAGTGGCTGAAATTGAAAATCAGAGAAAGCGGCATTTGAAAGAAAAACAAGAGTTGGCAGATTATGCAAACGGGCAACTTCTTGGTAAAATGATAGAACTACTTGACTATTTTGAGCAGGCAGTTGATGCATCAAGCAAGACAACTGACATAGAGGCATTGAGAACAGGTTTGGAGATGCTTTATCAAAAAGCAGTAAAGCTATTCGAAGAGCAAGGCGTAAAAAAAATGGAAGATCCGACAGGCAAGCCATTCGATGTAAATTTACAAGATGCAATTATGGCTATGAATTCGGACAAAGAAGAAGGCACAGTGCTGCAAGTAGCCCAGCCCGGATATATGTATAAGGACAAAGTGCTACGCCACGCAAAAGTAATCACTTCAAACGGACAATCTAACGGATAGGTGAAATCAGATGAGCTTACAAAGCATTAAGGATAGTTTTACAAAAAGAGATAGAGTAATAAGAATTCTATCGAAAGATGGATATTTCAGGGGAGTTGCGGTTAAGAATACAGCAATGGCACTCGATGCGCAAGCAAGACACAATCTTGAGGCAACACCGGCATTTTTTCTTGCTAAAACATTAGCTGCTTCGACCTTGCTTTCAGCATTTCTCAAAGGCGAGGAACGGGTAAGCATAGAAATCGATGGTTCAAATTATATAAAAAAAATATATTCTGAATCTATTCAAGTTGGCGAAACCCGCGGATTTATTCGGGTTGATAATAAATACGACGAAAGCAAATTGCATTCTATTGATGATGCAATAGGAAAAGGGAAAATTAAGGTATCGAGAATTTTATATAACAAAACAGAACCGATAATAGGAATTACAGAGTTAGCACAAGGCGATATTTCAACTGATTTAGCTTATTATTTCAGTCAATCGGAGCAAATTCCATCGGCAGTTTTATTAGATGCTTCAATTGACGATAACGGGAAGATACTTCAATCGGGCGGACTAATAATTCAAGCTATGCCGCAAGCACCATTAAAGGAAATAGTTAGAATTACAGAACGACTTTACGAACTACCACCAATTTCACAATTATTATCCGATGGACACACTATCGAAGAAATTATCCGTCAAGCAACTGATTTTGAGTTCGAAATAGTGAAGCATTCACCAGTGGATTTTTATTGCCGTTGTTCGAAGGAAGGATTTCTCGGTCATCTTGTGGCACTTGGTGCCGACGAAATACGCAATATGCAAAAAGAGGGACATACGGAGCTTGTTTGTCAGTATTGCAGCGAAAAATATATTTTAGATGAGAGTGATTTTGCAAGAATATTAACAGAGATTCAAGCAAAAAATAATTAGGAGAAATCGCTATGGCAAAAAGGAACAAGAAGAAAGAAACATCGGAAGAAGTAAGTTTACCGAAAAAACTACCAATATTACCATTACGAGATATAATCATCTACCCCAATATGATTTATCCTGTGCTAATTGGCAGGGAAACTTCAATGAAGGCGGTCAATTATGCATTGGATAATGACAAACTGATTTTTGTTGTTATACAGAAAGTGCCCGAACAGGACGACCCGACAATAAATGATTTGTTTGAGCACGGAATTGTTGCTAAGATATTACAGGTGTTGCGTCTTCCAAACAATTTATACAAGGTGCTATTAGAAGGCTTGTATCAGGCAAAAATAGTAAAAAAAGCACGAAAAAAAGATTTCTTAGAAGCGGAAATCGAAAGTGTGAGCATCCATTATCAGGAAGACGACTCGGAATTGGCAGCACTTGTAAGATATTTATCGGAATCATTCAAACAGTACGTAAACAAATCAAAAAATTTGCCATCAGACTTGATTTTAGCGTTCGATACAATTGAAGACCCGCTCTATAAATTATATTATGCAGCAGCGAACATAAAGTCCAAACTTCAGGAAAAGCAAAAAATTTTAGAAGAAACGGACATTAAGCAGAAATTTTTCCTTTTAAATTCGCTTTTGAGCAATGAGCTTGAACTATTAAAACTTGAAGAAGAAATTACAAATAAAGTTCATTCAGTAATACAAAAAAATCAGAAAAAATATTATATTCAGGAGCAAATCCGCACATTGCAACAGGAACTTGAAGAAGACGAAGGACTACCGCAGGAACTACTCGAAATAAAAGAGAAAATCGAAAAAGCAAATCTACCAAAACACGCTTACGAAAAAGCTTTAGAGGAACTCGACAAACTGAAGAAAACCCCGATGATGTCGCCGGAATATTCAGTTAATCGAACTTATCTCGATTTGCTTTTAGCACTTCCCTGGAATGAAAAAACGCAGGACAATATCAGAATAGAGCACGTCAAAAAAGTATTGGACGAAGATCATTATGATTTGGAGCGACCGAAGGAACGAATACTTGAATATATTGCAGTATTGAATTTTACGGGAGCATTGCGTCGCCAGATATTGTGCTTTGTGGGACCACCGGGAGTTGGGAAAACATCGTTAGCAAAATCGATTGCACGAGCTTTGGGAAGAAAATTTGTTCGTTTTTCGTTGGGTGGAGTTCGCGACGAAGCTGAGATACGCGGTCATAGGCGAACTTACGTAGGAGCTTTGCCCGGTAAAATAATTCAGTCGATGAAAAAGGCAGGAACGATAAATCCTGTGATATTGCTGGATGAAATTGACAAAATGTCGATGGATTTTCGTGGAGACCCGTCGGCAGCATTGCTGGAAGTGCTTGATCCAGAACAAAATGCAAATTTCAATGACCATTATTTAGAAATTGATTTTGATTTGTCGAATGTCTTATTTATTACAACTGCGAATGTAAAATATGATATTCCGGCTCCTTTGCTCGATAGGATGGAAATAATTGAAATCAATAGCTACCTTGAAATCGATAAGCTCGAAATAGCAAAAAGGCACATAATACCCAAATTGCTCAATGAATTTGGATTGGACAAGCTCAGGATTAGCTTTACTGATGAAGCGATATTAAAAATAATTCGCCAGTATACACGCGAAGCAGGTGTTCGCAATTTAGAACGCGAAATTGCATCTGTATTGCGAAAACTTGCAAAAGAAATTGTTTCTGAATCTTCTGATTATACGGCGGAAAGCAATGAATGGGTTCCGATACAAGAGAATAAAGAGATTTTGAAAAAGATATCCAAGAAAAAATACAAAGTTACTCCTGAGACAGTAGAAAAATATCTCAAAGCACCGATTTATAAAGAAAAATCAGATGAATTAGATGACAAAGTCGGAGTAGTAACAGGGCTTGCCTGGACAAGTGTTGGCGGTGATGTGATGCCGGTGGAAGTATCGATAATGCCCTCGACAACCGAAAAACTAACACTGACGGGGAAATTAGGGGACGTAATGAAAGAATCAGCAGTTGCAGCGCTTTCATTTATTCGTTCCAACTATAAGGCATTGGGATTGAATGAGAATTTCTATAAGAAAAAGGAAATTCATATTCACGTTCCGGAAGGAGCGATACCCAAAGACGGACCATCGGCAGGCATAACAATTGCAATGGCGATAATTTCGGCGATTAGTGGCAAACCTGCAAACGGAAAAGTTGCAATGACCGGAGAAATCACTTTGCGAGGGAATATTTTGCCAATCGGCGGATTGAAAGAAAAGCTGTTAGCCGCGAAGCGTTTTGGGATTACCAAAGTTATTATTCCGGATGAAAACTGGCGAGAAATACAGGATTTTCCGGTAGAAATCACCAATTCTTTGGAGATAATTCCTGTTAAGACATTGTGGGAAGCACTTCCGGTTGTTTTCAAATAATTGACTAAAATTAATAATAAAATCAAAAGGCTGGAGAACAAACCAGCCTTTTTTTTATCATTGAAAATTTATAAGTATTTTTCAGCAAACGTATTTATGAATCAATCCGGAAGTTTTATAAATTAAGCTAAAACATAATAAAGAAAGCGAAATGCCTATAATATCGGCAAGCAAATCATAAACAGAAGCATCTCGTCCCGGAACGAAGCTTTGGTGGAACTCATCAGAAATAGCGAATAAAGTAGCAAAAGCGAAAGTAATCAGAAGAATTTTACGTTTATTGAAATTAAAATTACTAACCAGAAAAAGCATTAAAAGAAGAGAATAAACAAAGAAAGCACTTAAATGAAGTATTTTGTCGAAGTTCAATATACCTAAATCGGGTAAATCTATTTGCGGCTGATGAGAAGCAATAAAAATAGCTACTGAAGCAAGCAAAACCGGCAAAGAAGTAATTATTTTAAATTTCATCCCGAACATTCCTGATTGCTTTGCCTAAATAATTTATTACATCGGAAGCAGTTACGCTCTCAGTTGAATACTGAGCAGAGTATAAATCAGCAGATAGCCCGTGAATAAAAGCAGCTATTGCACCTGCAATTGCAATATTATCGCACCGAGCCGCAAAAGCGGAAACAATGCCGGTGAGTGCATCGCCTGTTCCACCACTTGCGAGCCCACAATTGCCACTTGTAGAGTAGTAGAATTTGTCCCCATCGCTCACAACAGTAGTGCTACCTTTCAGCAGAAGGTTGGTTTCGTATTTCTGGCAAAATTCTCTGATAAGCGGAAGTTTATTTTGTGAAATGTCAGATTTATTTATACCAAGAATCCGGGAAAACTCGCCTAAATGAGGAGTCAGAATTACATTTTTGCTTAATTTATTTAATTTGGAGACAATGCGAATCGCATCAGCATCAAGAATGATTTTTGTATTTAGATTTTGCAAAATTTTTTCAACAATTTTCAAAGTATCTTCTGAAGAACCAAGACCGGGACCTATAGCAACAACATCAAAATGAGATAATTCATCGATTAATTCAGCAATATTATTTTCGGAGTATGCAATAAATCCATCGTTGTCGGCAGTGAGTTGATGATGAATAACTTCTGCTCTTAGCTGAGGATGAAATGATGTTGAGAATAGATGAACCAAGCCGGCACCTGCAACAACAGCCGCATTTGAGGCAATCGCTGCTGCTCCCGGATAACGGTGCGAACCGGCAACAAGTGCAATTTTGCCGCAATCGTATTTATTTGCATCAACCGGAATATTTTTTAACAGAGAGTAGTCGTGTGGTTCAATCTCCCATTCTTCGATAATGTGATTGACTAAGCTGCTATCGAAACCTAAATATGCGACGAATATTTCTCCGAAAACGGAGCTTAATTTTTTATCGAGCATTGTGCGTTTTTTGCAAAACATCGTAATAGTAGCAGAAGCCCGAAAAACATCAGGGTGGAATTTTCCGGTAGTTGAATTCAAGCCAGTAGGAACATCAATAGCAATTTTGACAGAATTAGTTTGATTTGCCTTTTTGAGCAGAGGCACAAGCAAACCGCGTAGGTCCTCTCCCCCACCGACACCGATTAAGGCATCAATAATTAGTTCAAAATCGAAGCTTGTGCTTTTGATTTGTTCTTCATCAGAAAAATGCTTTATGATAATATTGCGATTATTTTTAGCAAACTCAAAATTTGCTTTTGTTTCATCGGACATTTTGGATAAATCGCCAATCACAAAAATTGTAACAGGGCAAAATTCAGATAGCAACCGAGCAAGAGCAAAACCATCGCCACCGTTATTACCAACACCACAAAGCACAAGGCAATTACGGAAGCGAAGACCAAATCTTTCTTTTATTATTTCGAAACAGGAACGAGCAGCATTTTCCATCATCAAGGCACCTGAGCTAAGACGCAAATCTTCCATAACTGCTTTATCTATCAGCTTTGACTTTTCAGCAGATGCAACAGGCTTCATAATACTAACCTATACACAATGTTAGAATGATGCTAAATTAATGAATAAACATCAAATTTTGATGAAAAATATATAATGAATACTCAAAAACAAAGCGTAACACTAATTAATTGAAAATAAAACATATTGGCATAATATTTGTATTCAATAGAAATAAATAATAAACATATTATTGGTGAAACAATGAGAAAAGTTATTTTTGGATTAATATTTATCCTTTCTTTTAAGATTTATGCGGCAGAACCAATAGTTGAGCTTTCGGCTTTGCCAAGCAACAACGAACTCGAACTATACGAAGAAAGCGAGGGACTATTTGCTCTCAAAATATTAGAATATTATAGAATAGCGGTGTTGTATGAGGCTCAACTTCGGTTAATTGGATTGCAGCCAGCCAATCCAACGTCAATTCCAACGCTCGAAGAACTAACTGATGCTGACACCAGAACACTGCGTCGTTACTACAATCAAGCAGATGGGCTACGTCGGCAAGTGATGGATGCCCCCGATGCTCCATACCATAAGAAAATAGTTGAGCTGAGAGAAAAAATTGAAAAAATGAACAATGATAATTTTATACTACAAGAACAAATACACCGTCAGAATTTAGAATTGCTCTCGGCGAATTATTACAGGAACCGCTACCGTGAAATGATAGCGCAGATTGATAGTTTACGAAACGAACTTGATAAAATATTCTTCGATTGTCGTCAGCAGTCGTGGGTGCAGATGGAACATATTCGTCAGGCATACGATAACTGGAAGAATAGCGCGTCAATTTTATCAATTGGGTTATCTGGCAATTATTTGAATTATAATGATTCTCGGATTGATGCAAATATTTCACCTGGGATTGCATTAGTATTTAATCCAAGCCCGATTTTTGGGATGGGAAAGATACTTGATATCTGGACTGAGTACACATATCAGATTATTGAAGCAGAAAAATTCTATCAGAACAAACGTGTAAATATGGAATATAAAACAGATTACATTTCGACCGGGATGAATTTAAATATACCTCTTTCGGAAGTAATGAAAATAGAAAATTTTTATTTAGGGCTGAAGGGAGGCTACGGATTTTTCTGGGGTTCTTGCCGACTGCCCAATACGGAATTGCCCTCGAAGAAGTGGCAGGGACAAACGATAAGGATGGAGCTAATGGCAACAAATTTCAGCCGTTTTCATTTTCCGATAGGATTTTTCGCTGCGTATAATTTCAATCATTATTCAAAGGATTTAGTATTTCCGGCGTTTGGAGGAGAAATAAATCTGGGGCGTCCGTGGACAACAAATTTTCAGCTTGGGGTACGTTTTGCATTATGGCAAACAGTATCGACCACCATATATTAAGGTGTGAAAATGAAAAAGTATATTTTATTAATTATGGCTATATGTTTGGTTTCTTTTTCTAATGATAATCAAAAGATTAAGAGCTTAGAAACAAAATCGAAAAAATACATCGAACAAGGCAACTACGCAAAAGCTATTTCGACTTTGGAAGAAGCAAAACGAATAAAATCAGAACAGCGGCAGCCAACCCGCCCGGCAACAAGCAGAAATGTATCGCAGGCATCGCGATTTGTGAAACTTGCGCAAAGTTACACAAACAACGGAGATTACGGCAAAGCATTTGAAAATTTGGAAAGAGCAGAAAGATTAATTGGGAAAAATCGGAACTGGGAGGCACAATACTGGTCTGCTGCAATAGATGAATCATACGGAGCAATATACAAAAAGATGAATATCACAGACAAAGCAAGCGAGCACTTGAAACTGGCACTGCGAAAATACCAGAGGCTGATTACAATGCCCGGTGGTAGTCAGGATGCTGTAAAAATATTAATCGCAAATTTGGAGAATGAAATAAGTGAGTTGCCTTTGATTAGCAATAATTCAGTTGTGCTGAACTTCGACAACCAGAAATTGCGGGATTTACCGGCAAATTTGCCGCAACAGGTAGAAAACATTAGTGTTTCATCGAACAGATTGAGAAATTTTCCACAAGGAATTTCAAATTTCAAACAACTTAAAGTATTGAACTTATCGAACAATTTAATTCGTGAGGTGAAATTTGATTTTGGAAGTATAAGACAGCTACGTTGGTTAGACTTGTCGAATAACAAAATAAAAACTCTTGATGAAAGTATCGGCAAGGCGAGCAATCTTGAATATTTGGATTTATCTAATAATAAGCTGAAAACAATACCGATGAGTATTACTAACCTGAAAAACTTAAAAGTTTTGAATTTAAGAAACAACAAATTAGCATTTTCGAGCATAAAAACAATTTTGCAATCGCTTCCAAATACAAATGTGTTGCACGACGAATATCTTCAAAAAGGCGAGGAAACCGAGTAGAAAGAAATTAACAATATTTTAAATTATTAAGTTGCTTTGTTTGAATGCAAAAAAGAAAATGAGTATAACAAAAAAATGATAAGGGCGTATTCACAATACGCCCCTACTATAATATTAACTAATATTTCCAGAATAATTAAGCTTCTTTATAAATAAAATTTGATAATAAAAAGTATTGCAACAATAATTGTAACTAAAGGCACTTCTTTAAACCGACCACTTAATATTTTGATTAACACATAAGAGAGAACGCCAAAGATAATGCCATCAGAGATAGAGAAAGTAAGCGGCATCATAACAATTGTAAAGAATACGGGAATAAGTTCGGTGTAATCGTTAAGGTCGATATTTTTAATTGGTGTCATCATCATTGCCCCGACCAGGATAAGTGCAGATGCAGTAGCGGCAGACGGTATCATCAAGAAAATTGGCGAGAAAAGCAAAGCAAGAAGGAACAAGATTGCAGTAGTCAGAGCAGTGAGCCCTGTTCTGCCACCTTCTGCAACTCCGGCAGCACTTTCGACATAAGTTGTAACAGTGGAAGTACCCAACATAGCACCAGCAGTGGTTCCAATTGCATCAGCCATAAGTGCTTCTTTCACACGAGGTACTCTACCTTCGCTATCGAGCAGATTTGCTTTTGATGATACTCCGATAAGGGTGCCAACAGTGTCGAACATATCGACGAACAGGAAGGTGAAACACACAACCACCATATCCATTGAAAAAATTTCAGACCATTCAAACTTAATAAAAATTGGTGAAAGCGACGGTGGAGCTACTTCGAAGCTCGAAGGGATAATTGTAATATTAAGCGGAATGCCTACCAGAGTTCCGACCAAAATACCAATCAACAACGCTCCTTTTACTCTGAGGGCAAGAAGAGTGCCGGCAACCAGGAACGAGATGATTGTAACCATCGGAGCGGCACTATGAGAAACATCAGTTATTTTGCCCAGCGAAACAAAAGTAGCTTCGTTGCTGACAATAATTCCAGCGTTTTTCAGACCGATGAAGGCAATAAACAAACCAATACCAACAGAAATTGCGTGCTTTATATTGGTAGGGATAGAATTGACAATTAATTCGCGCACATTGAAAAAAGTGAGAAGAATAAAAATAATACCTTCAATAAAAACCGCTGTTAAAGCAAATTGCCAGGTGTGCCCCATTCCCAGAACAACGGTATAAGTAAAAAATGCATTTAATCCCATACCGGGAGCAAGAGCAAAAGGTAATTTTGCATAAAAAGCCATTACCAGAGTAGCAACTACTGATGCAAGAGCAGTTGCAGTAAAGACAGCACCTTTGTCCATTCCGGCTGCACTAAGAATTTGGGGATTTACAGCAAGGATATATGCCATTGTCATAAAGGTAGTAAATCCTGCAATAAGTTCTGTTTTGAAGTCTGTATTATTCTCAGAGAGCTTAAAATAATTTTCAAGAAATTTCATAAATCACCTAAAAATTATACTTAATTGCTACTGTTGGATTAACTTTGAAACCGTGCATTCCTGCAAAATCGTTACTTAATTCGATTTCGCTTCCGACTGAAAATGTTTTATTAATGTTATACCAAATTTGTGGCTCACTGAGGAACACGAAGTTTGATTTTTTGACATGGTTTTGGAAATTATCTTTTGAAACGTAGTGCTTTTCTCTCCAAAAGTCAGCAAATCCACTAAAAGTAAACTTGCTATCGAATAAATGCAGATACCACACACCTGTAATTTGGAAATTGTGTTGCTCCTGATTTCGCTCAATGTTTTTATACATAGCCTGTAGAGTGAAACCTTTCGAGAAATCCGGTGCATTCCAGAAATATGAAACACCAACAAGATAGCAATTATTAAACCGTATAGCGGAATTTAATCCACCGTTATATTCGAAGTGTGCAGCAATCGGGAAATTCCAGAATTTAAGGTCGCGAGCTATTTCCCAGTATGCTTCCGATGCACCTTTTTTGCTATGGTTAAAATCGACAAAGAAAAAAGTGCTGCCGTAACTATCCGGTTTGAATTGTTCTACGGTAGTTGTAATGTAGTTACGACCATCGCCAAAATCATAATGAACCTGCAGATTTTGAGAAATCAAGGAAGAAAGTGGTATTAGAAAAATTGATAAATAAAGTAGCTTTTTAAACATAATACCCCCAATTTATTGAAAAAAGAAGCAAAATTAATAAAAAAAATGAAATTATATTTTATTAGTTCTGTTAATTTTCAATAAAATTACAAATTACTTGAATAAAAAAGCCACCCCGAAGGGCGGCTATTATTATTATTTGAACAAATTACTCTTTAATAGGTTCAATTCTATCGACACCATCTTCCGGGCATCTTTGATGAATCTTATAAGAAGCAGAAAGAGTTGTAATTGGCACAGCAAGAAGACGCTCCTTTGCAATCAAAATACCGCAGACACGGCAAATGCCGTAAGTTTTGTCCTTAATTCTCAACAAAGCTTCATCCAATTTCTTAATGTAGTCTTTAATTCTTTGGATCTGAGCATAAGTTTTTTCTTTTTCCATTGCTTCGGAGCCTTGTTCTGCCATATGCATAGAATAAATCATACTTTCTTCGGCAAAATCATAGTTTGTAAGGTCTTCGAGACGTTCATAAAGCATCTGTAATTCGTCGAGAGCCTCGCTACGAGCCTCTAAAATAACATTTTTGAACATTTCCAAGTCTTCATCAGAATAACGAACGTCGGACTTAGGAGTATGCGGCTCAACAGGAGCTGGTTTGGGCTCTTGTTTTGGAGCAACAGGCTTCTGAGGAACAGGTTGCGGAGCGGGCTTTGGTTCAACTTTTGGTTTTTCAACGACTTTCTCAACAGGCTTAGCAACAGGTTTAGGAGCTTCCGCTTTTGGCTTTTCCTCTTTTTCAGCTTTTTTACGAGCAGAACGTTTTGTAGTGGGTTCCTCTTCGTATTTAATAGGCTCGAGCAGAGCATCATCTTTAATAATTTTTGGCTTTGTTTCTTGTTTTATTTCGGGTTTTGTTTCCTCAATTGTCTTGGCTGATTTCTTTTGCTTGTCTTCGGTTTGCACCGATTTGTCTTCGGCTTTGGCTGTTTTTTTAGCAGTTTTTGCCTTTGGTGCTGGTTCGGCTACTGCTTCAACAACCGCTTCAGCTTTTTTCTTTCCTGATTTGGAAGAAGCAGGCTTTGGTTCTGGAATAACATCGACTTTTGCTTTAGGTTCTTCTTTAGCAGTTTTTTTTGGTTTCTTTTCATCTTTGGTTTGGATTGGCTTTTCTTCGGATTTGGCTGTTTTTTTAGCAGTTTTTGCCTTTGGGGTTGGTTCGGCTACGACTTCAACAACTGCTTCAGCTTTTTTCTTTCCTGATTTGGAAGAAGCAGGCTTTGTTTCCTTCGCAGAAATAGTTTCCTGAACAGGTTCTTCTACTTTTTTAGTAGATTTAGTAACCTTTTTTGGAGTAGTATCGACTACTTCCTCTTTTTTCTTCTTGGTAGGCATAATTTATTCCTTGATATTGAAATTTCTTTCATTAATAATCATTGCAGTTCTCAAAAGAAAACTGCAATGACATCTACTAATGTATAAGTTATAAAGAAAATTTAAATTTTCAAATTATTTTTTTAGAATTTTGACAAAAACGATAGCCTCCTCGATGTCAATCTTTTCAAAATCGCTCTGATTAGAGACGAACTCAATATTTTCGGCAAGAGTTTCATTTTTTATGTAATCAGATTTTGCTGATAGAGCGTTTTGGATATTTTCATCGGCAGAAACGAAGATATCGATTCTATCGGTAACTTCAAATCCGGAAGATTTACGAAGGTTTTGAATACGGTTAATAAATTCGCGGGCAATACCTTCGCGTAGCAAATCTTCATCAAGAGCAGTATCCAGAGCAACAGTAATACCATTTTCAGAAGCAACGAGCCAACCTTCAATATCTTCGCTAAAGATTTCGACATCTTCGAGAGTAATGAGGAATTCTTCGCCGTCGATTTGCAATTTATATTGGCTGTCCCCTATTAACTTAGAAACTTCTTTGGTTGGCAAATCCTTGATTGCATTGGCAACTTTCTGAGTAGATTTGCCAAATTTTTTGCCGATAGATTTGAAGTTTGCTTTTGCTCGTTTACTTACGATAGCAGAAGTTTCGTCGGTAACAAATTCAATTTCCTTAATATTAATTTCTTCTTTGATAATATCGGCAACGGCTTGAATATCACGGCGTTCCTGAGGACTATCGACAGGCAAAAGAATGCGGCGCAGCGGCTGACGAACGCGGATTTTTGATTTTTCGCGAAGGAAACGTGCGAGTGAAACGATTTGCTGTGCTTTTGCCATACGGTTTTCGAGAGCAGTATCAATTTTGTCGTGTTCAACTTCCGGAATACGGCATAAGTGCACAGATTCGGGTTCGTTTGCAAAGCGCAGGAACTGATAAATTTGTTCCGACAAGAAAGGTGCAGCAGGAGCCATAAGCTGAACAACAGTTTTCAAAACATAGCGAAGAGTTTGGTATGCAGCAATTTTTTCTTCATCTTTTTCACCTTTCCAGAAGCGGCGACGGTTGCGGCGAATATACCAGTTAGAAAGTTCATAAATTGTAAATTCCTGGATAGCACGCATTGCTTTTGTAACTTCGTATTCGTTCATAAACCGAACGAAATCGTTAATCAAAGAATTAGTGCGGGAGATAATCCATCTATCAATTTCGGGTTTTTGAGTGTGCGGAATTTCGGGTTCGCTACCATCGAAACCATCAATATTAGCATAAAGAGCAAAGAACGCATAAGTATTTGTGAGCGAACGGAAAAAGTCGGAAATAACAGTTTTGACAATATCTTCTTCGTTGAAAAGAGTTGCTTTCCAAGGTGGGTTATTGACAAATAAGTACCAACGGACAGCGTCAGCACCGAGCCTATCCATAATATCGAACGGGTCGATAACATTTCCTTTGGACTTGGACATTTTAATTCCGTGTTTGTCAAGGATAAGCTCATTGACAATGATGTTTTTGAAAGCAGGGCTATCGAACAAAGCAGTGGCAATATTATGAAGAGTGTAGAACCATCCACGGGTTTGGTCGATACCTTCGGCGATAAAGTCTGCGGGAAACTGGCTACGGAAAAGCTCCTGATTTTCGAAAGGATAATGGAACTGAGCAAAAGGCATAGCACCACTATCGAACCACACGTCAATAACTTCGTGAACACGGCGATATTTATTACCGTTGCGGACAAAAACAACTTTATCGACAAAAGGTCTGTGCAAGTCAATTTCAAGGTTAGTTTCCTTTAGAGGAGTAAGACTTCCGTCCTCGTTCTCGTAGTAACCTTCTAAAAGTTCAGCAATTGAACCGACAGCAAATACATCATCTTTATTGTTTTCGTTCACCCACAATGGGAGCGGAGTGCCCCAGTAGCGGTCGCGAGACAAGTTCCAGTCTTTAACTTCTTCGAGCCAATTACCGAAACGCCCTTCCCCGATTTCTTTTGGCTGCCAGTTAATTTGTTTGTTAAGTTCAATCATTCTGTCTTTGTATTGAGGAGACCTAATGAACCAGCTTTCGCGAGCATAATATATAATTGGATTACCTGTACGCCAGCAATGTGGATAGCTATGCAGATAATCGTTAGTAGCGCGATAAATTTTTCCAGCATATTTAAGGGCGACAATAATATCTTTATCTGCACCTTCTTCGGTGTGGCCGTCGTAAACAAGAGTTTTTACAGCACGACCGGCAAACTCGCCCATATCTTCAGTAAAGTGTCCATCGAGAGTAACAGGCTGAACAAACGGGATACGGAATTTACGGCTCATCTCGTAGTCGTCTTCGCCGAAAGCAGGGGCAATATGGACGATGCCGGAGCCATCTTCGGTGGAGACGAAATCGCCGGGCAGAACACTCAAAGCATCAGGATATTCTTCGCTATTCCATTTGCAATAAGGGAAAATTTGCTCGTATTTTGTTCCAAGAAAATCGCGACCTTTGAATTCTTTAAGTATTTCATATTCGCCATCGAGAGCCGACAGACGGGCTTTGGCAAGAACAAGTTCGTCAATGAGCTCGCCGTCCTTGGTATTTCGTTTGTTGCGAACGAGGACGTAATCAATATCTTCACCAACGGCAGTAGCAACATTGGCAAGAAGCGTCCAAGGAGTTGTTGTCCATACAAGTAATTGTTTTTCAACAAGCTCACTTATTGGAGAAGATAATATTCTTAATTTAATGTAGCAATTTGGGTCCCGCACTTCTTTGTAACCAAGAGAAAGCTCGTGCGAACTAAGCGGGGTTCCGATAGTGGGAGATTGTGGGACGACTTTGAAACCGCGATAGATGAGCCCTTTATCGAAGAAAGTTTTCAAAGCCCACCAGACTGACTCGACATAGTCATTGGTGCAAGTGATGTAAGCTTTGGATAGATCGACCCAGTAGCCCATTCTTTCGGTGAGATAACCCCAACCTTCGTCCATTTCGATGTTTTTATAAACTAATTCTTTGCATTTAGCATTGAATTTGTCAATACCGAAAACTTCAATCTGAGATTTATCTTTAATTCCAAGTTCTTTTTCGACAGCAATTTCCACAGGCAAACCGTGAGTATCCCATCCGGCTTGGCGGCGAACATAATAGCCTTGCATAGTTTTGAAACGGCAGATAGTATCTTTGATAGTGCGAGCCATCATATGATGAATGCCGGGCTTGCCATTTACAGTTGGGGGACCTTCGTAGAAGCTATACACTTTGCTTTTGTCAGCATTTTCCAGTGTCTTTTCGAATATTTTGTGTTCTTTCCAAAAGTTCAATATAGATTTTTCGATTTCGGGATACGAGATTTTTTCAGGTAATGAATTAAACATTTTTCTTCACGTATAAGTATTAAAACATACAAATATTTATATAAAACAAATTTCAATTTTACGACTTTTTTTTCAGATAACAAAATGAATAATAAAAAGAAAGAATAAATAAGAGAAACAATTGAAAAACAGAAAGTTATCAACATTCGAAAAAAATATTTGATAATTAGAAACGATTTGTTATATTGCGTGTGAAAAAGTGGGATAAAGTGGTAAATAATCCCAAAAAAGAAATCAAATTGGTAGAAAATGGCATTCTTTAAAGGGCAAGAGACATACTCGATAGACAACAAAGGTCGGGTAAATATTCCAGCGAAGATGAGGAAATCGCTTTCGCCGGAAGCAAATGATACTTTTGCCATAACGCGCGGATTGGATAAATGCATCACAGCATATCCGATAGATGAATGGAAAAAATACGAAGAAAAGTTTGCCAATTTGAACCAATACGATGAAAAAAACCGGTATTTTTTGAGAATGTTGTTGATGTGGAGCGAAGAAGTAGCACTTGATGCCCAGCAAAGAATAACTTTGCCACGCAAACTGCTTGAATTTGCGGGCATCGAGAGCAAAGTGATGATAGTCGGGATGGGCGACCACATCGAATTCTGGAATCCTGATGAATTTGAAAACTACTTGAATAAATTCAACGAACCTTACGAGAAGGTTGCTGAACAAGTGTTCTCTGACAGTATGAAGTGAGACTGGCTGTGAAAAAAAAAAAGCATAAGAAGCGGCAGAAGCCAATACGCACAGAAGCGGCAAGTTATGATTACCACTTGCCGGTGTTAGGCGAAAAGTCTGTCGAATTGCTAATAAACAGGCAGGACGGAATATATATAGACGGCACTCTTGGAGGCGGTGGGCACGCGGCGTTAATCCTTCGAAAGCTCGATTCTGGGGGGAATTTATGGGCTTTCGATAAAGATGAAAACTCTATCCGGCACTGCCGGATAAAATTTGAGGAAGAGTTAAACAAAAAGCCTCCAAGACTTGTGCTGTTCAATTGTGGCTTCGAAGAAGCCTTTGAGCAGCCCGCACTGGCGGGCAATTTCTCTGGTCTTCTGCTTGATTTAGGCGTTTCCTCGATGCAGCTGGACACCGACTCACGGGGGCTAAGCTACCGGGTTAATTCAAGCTTAGATATGAGGTTTGGTGGAAGCGGCATTTCGGCAGAAGACCTTCTCAATTCTTTATCGGAAGAACAAATCTATCAAATTCTGCGAAACTATGGAGAAGAACCACGTTCGCGTGCTATTGCACGCACAATAGTTACTCGCAGAAAGCTTAGCCGAATACGCACTACATTCGAGCTTCGGGAAATTGTAGAAAGTTGTGTGCCGAAACCTCAACAAATCAGAACACTTTCGCGTGTGTTTCAAGCATTTCGGATTGCGGTTAACCGGGAGCTGGAAGTGCTTGAATATTCGCTTCGGAAAGCAATAGAAATGCTTGCACCGGGCGGACGGATTGTCGTGATTTCTTATCATTCGCTCGAAGATAGAATTGTAAAACACATTTTCAAAGAACACGCAATAAAAAAAGGCACAGTTGATACATCAAACACTGTGCCAAAATTAAAACTTCTTACAACAAAACCAATTGTTCCTGATGATGAGGAAATTGGTATCAATCCACGTTCGAGAAGTGCCAAGCTGAGAGCAGCTGAAAAGATTTAATACCTGTTTTGCATCCTTTGAGTTTTGATTATTATTTGTTCTTCGGAATTTTTATTTAATTTAAAATCAATTCTTAAAGTTCGCTTGCCTTCTAATTTATATTTGTGTGATGAGGACAAAATTTTGATATTTGTGAAATCTCCGGAAATCAGTAAAACGATGTCTTCGGCGGTATTAGCCTGATTTGAAAAGGAATATTTGTAAGTTTCAATTTGATTGGTGCCATCGAAATCTACATTCTGAATTTCTTCACGACCGTTAATATTAAAGGCTTTGGATAGTTTAAGAACTTCGGTGTTGTTTATATTAATTCCATTAGTCGGGATTTCACCTACAAATTCAATATCTTCTTTGTTGATTGAATAAACTGAGAAAACACCTTTCGGAATAGTAAATCCCAAGCCATTATCTTTTGAGTTTACCAATTCAACTACATTAAAAATATCGACTTTGCCGCCAGTGTTCTGCCAAGGCTCGAAGCTTGAAAAAGCATATTTTTTCTTGAAAATTTTCACATTATCAGCACTTTTGTAAGATATTTTTCTGAATTGTTGGTTCAAAATTGAGAAATCATCTTTCAGGTCGTAAATGAAAAGACCGGACAATTCTTCTTCGGATGTGTTTGCGAGATTCATTTTTGCTGCTTGAGGAGAAAATCTCATTGCCCCGTAATCTTGTTCTTGAGAAATATCATTTAATCCGATTGGTTTGGGAACGTCTCCATAAATAAGCTTCATCCTGACATTTTTGAAATCTTTGCCGGAATTATTAAAAATCTGAAAATCGGACGAAAAGGTGGCAGAATTTGTTTGGTCGTTGATAATCAAAAAATGCTGGGCATTCCAGTAAATATCATTTATTTGATAATTAAGATTAATGTTTTGCGGACCTGATTTGATAGGTTCTATATCAAAAGAATATTTATTGTTCAAACTTACGTTATCGGGTAGTTCTTTAATTTCAATATCATATTCGAGCAGGTTCGACAGAAGAACAATGGAATTGTCGGGCTTTTTGAGAATTAATCTTGGATTATCATTCGGGAAAAAGGAGAGAATCTTGCCGTATAATTTTTCATTGCTGAATTTGTGGTAAACGGTAGCATCCTTGTTGATTGAATTTGATAGAATTTCGTTGAACAGTGATTTTCGAAAGAAGGAATAAGAATAGATATTTCCGTTTAGTTTAAGCATAAGAGAATTAGGAATAACACTTGATGGGAGGTTGTCAATCAGAAATTCCTGACGACCGTTTTTCAGATTGACATTAATAGTTTCCTCGACTACAGCAAAGCCACTGTTATAAATTGTCAGCTTTGGAGCTTGTGCAAAAAGCACATTACAAGCGAAAAGAAATATAAGAAAAGAGCGTTTCATTAATCAGTCCTCTTTTTTAGAGTAATAGTTTTTGAGAGATTTATTTTTTAAATCGTATTGTCCTTCCAAATGGTTTGCTTTTGTTTTTTCCCAAAGAGCTGCCCCATCGAGATATCCAGCACGTCCAATCATATGAGAAGAAACAGGAGAAGTCATAAATACAAAGATTACAATCAGGATAGAACGAGCATAAACAGCAAGGTCGTGGAAGAAAACAGCAGTTCCGACGATAACCAAGCCTACCCCGAGAGTGCTGGCTTTGGTGGTAACGGAAACACGAGTGTAAAGGTCAGGCATTTTGACTAACCCGACAGCTGTAAGAAAGATAAAGATGCTACCAGAAACAATCAAAATACCGGCAATAATTTCGAGTACAATGTTCATTGTAAGTTCCTCCTTTCGAGATAGTAAGCAAAAGAAACAGTTCCAAGGAAGGAAATAAGAGCCAGAATTAGAGCAACATCGAGAGCCATTGTTTTTCGCATAAAAACACCGAAGGCAGCCATAAAGGCTATGCCAATGGAAGTCATTGTGTCGAGTGCCACAATACGGTCGGCAATATCAGGACCGACGATAAGACGGAACAAAGAAATAAGCACAGAAATAATAATCAATGGCAGTGAAATATATAGGCAAATTTCGAGGAAACTCATCTCATAACCTCCAAAAGTTTTCTTTCAAGACCATTTTTTAAATCCTTGATAAATGTGTCGATATCATCGACATACATTGCGTGAATGTAAAGAGTTTTTCTGTCGTCAGAAACGTCTATGCTCCAAGTGCCGGGCGTCATAGTAATCATATTAGCGAACAAAGTAATTTCCAGGTCAGTTTTGCAATCAAGAGGAATTGCCAGAATAGCTGGTTTCATAAAGTAGCCCGGAGTAGCAACATCGTAAGCAACTTTCAGGTTGGAAACGATAATTTCCTTGATAAAATAGAGAATGAACCAAATAACTTTGAAAAAGCGAGTAAAATATGGTGTCGGTTCAGTAGACTTTCGAGTAATAAAAAGAAACAGGAAGCCAAGGAAAAATCCCTCGAAGAATGCAAAAAGATGCAAATTGCCCTGAAGGAACATCCAGATAAAAGCGAACATAATATTAACCATCAATCTATTCATTGGGCACCTCCAAGAACAGCGTTAATATAAACAGAAGGGTTGAGAAGCTGATGAGCGGCTTCGTTTGCATAATCGAAGAAAGGCTCGGGATAAAGCCCGATAAATAAAGTAATAGCCGCAAGAAGAATAATAGGTGCAAACATCATAGCAATTTTAAATTTCGGCAGTTGGCGAAGCGTTTGCTGTTCGGCAGCATATTCGGCTTTTTGTTCTTTCCAGAAGACTTCATTCCAAATTTTAATCATAGAAAACAAAGTGAGCAAGCCAACAAACAAAGATACTGCAAGAGCAAGGTATTCTGATTTCTCGACTGCAGCAACAGCTACTGTGTATTTTGCCCAGAAGCCGGAAAGCGGTGGCACTCCACCGAGAGAAAGGGCTGGAATTAAGAACAGCAAGCCAAGCAGAGGATATAATTTAAGCACACCACCGAGTTTTTTCAGGAGATAAGTGCCTTTTAGTTCACTGACAACGCCAGAAACAAAGAACAGGTTAGTTTTTACAATAATGTGGTGGAAAATATAGAACACACCGCCAGCGATACCGAGCGGAGTCATAAGCCCCAGCCCTAAAATCATATAACCAATCTGGCTAATGATGTGGAAAGACAGGATTCTGCGGAATTCCATCTGAGAGGCAGCTCCAAGCACACCTGAAAGCATAGTAAGCATTGCGATAATGATTATTATTGTATGAGTGAAAGCAACATCTGTAACGAATATTAAAGTAAATACACGGAAAAGAGCATAAACACCGACTTTGGTAAGCATACCAGCAAAAATTGCAGAAACTGCTGCCGGCGGAGTGTGATAGGAAGCGGGCAACCAGAAAAACAGAGGGAATATGGCAGCTTTTATCCCGAATGAAACTAAAAAGAACATAGCCATCACATTGACAATTCCTTTATTGGGAAGCATTGGGATTTTGCGGGCTAAATCTGCCATATTTAATCCGCCGGTAATACCGTACAGAATACCTACTCCGACAACGAAAAGAGATGATGAAAGCAAGTTAAGGATAACGTATTTTATTGCACCTTCTAATTGAGAACGTTCGCCACCCAAAGCCACAAGCGAAAAAGACGAAATGAGCAACACTTCAAACCAGACGAACATATTGAACAAGTCGCCAGTCATAAAGGAACCGTTAATACCCATAATCATTATTTGAAGCAGAGGGTAGTAACCGAAATGCTCGCGGGTTTCGTCCATTGTGCCAAGCGAATAGAGAGCAGTAGCAAAGCCAATGATACCCGAAACAAGAATCATTGTCATTGTAAGCAGGTCAGCTGTAAAGATAATACCAAACGGAGCTTTCCAGGCACCGATGTAAAGGCATTGAATTCCACTTGTTTTAATATACCAGGTAAGATATATAGCAAGGGCTAAAGTAACAGTCGAACCAATAACATTGATAATTCTCTGGATTGAACGATGCTTCCAGAAAAATAACATAATAATTCCGGTAAACAGCGGAAAAACAACAGGCATAGCTAAAATCGAGTTCATCTATTTGCCTCCCGGGACGTCTTCGTTGCACATAATGTCGGTAGAATTCATTTTATCTAAGTCGTCGTCGCCAACTTTTTGAAAAGCTTTGCGGAATAGAGCAATGGCAAAAGCCTGTGTGCCGAACCCGATGACGATAGCAGTTAAGATCAAAGCTTGCGGGAGTGGGTCTGCATAAGTGCCTTCGAGAGTGTTTGCATTCTCCGGGATAAAGGCAGCAAAACCTTTTGTAACACGTGCAACAGAGAAGATAGTGAGGTTCACTGCATTGCCCAGAAAGACCATACCCAAAATAACTTTCACAAGGCTTCTTCGCAACATTAAGTAAAAGGCGGATGTAGCTAATATTCCAACAATTATTGCTAAAACAAATTCCATATATTTTACTCCTTATCTTCGAACAAAGTGAAAATAATGTTGAGAGTAACTCCTAACACGGTGAAATATACACCGGTATCAAAAACTGATGGAGTTCCCAAACTTCCGACAATCGGCAATTTATGTTCGTACCAAACACCTGTCATCAATGGTTTGCCTAAGAAGATTGGGAAAACAACACTACTTGCGGCAAGAAACAATCCAAAAGCCAAAACTTTAATTGGCTGGACACGAAAAATAGTTTTGACTTTGTCGATACCGAAGCCAAGTAGGTAAAGCGAATATGCAGCAGAAGCAACAAGTCCGCCAACAAAGCCACCGCCCGGATGATTATGCCCGCGAAAGAGCAGAAATACAGAAAAAATCAGAAGCAATGGCAGCAAATACATTGTCATAGTTTTAAGGATAATCGACCTCATTGCTCTTCTCCTTGTTTTCTTAGACGGAGTAATGAATAGACGCCAACAGCCGCAATTGAAAGCACAGTGATTTCGCCCATAGTATCAAATCCACGGAAATCAACAAGTATCACATTTACTATGTTTTTGCCGTGTCCGATTAAGTAGCTTGTTTGAGCAAAATATTCGCTAAGACTGTTATCGTATTTGCCATAAGCACTTACAAAAATAATTATCATAGAAAACAATGAACCGAATGCCAAAGCAATTACTAAATCGCGAATTCTTGTTTTAAGTTTTGAATGAGTGAAAAATCGAGGCAATTTATATAATACAAGAACAAACAGAATAACAGAAAGTGTTTCGATAGAGAGCTGGGTCATTGCTAAGTCCGGGGCACCGTAGATAATGTAAATCAAAGAAATCAGTGCTCCAACAATGCCCATAGACGCAATCGCTGAAAGCCGTCCTTGTGAAAGGAGAGCAAAAACACTTGCAATAAGAACAGTTATGAGCATAGAGATGTCGTAAATATCAATACCATTTAAGCTTCTTTCGATAGAAATAGCAATGGCATTCAGAATACTTTCGGAAGTATTGAAACCGAAAAATGAGCCACCAACTAATAAAATAAACAATGCTAAAATAGTAAATATATAATAGCGAAGATGCCCATTTTGCAAGAATTTTGTTTGTATTTCAGCAAAGCTTAATGTTCCATTAAAGATATAATCATACCATTTGGATGGGAAGAAGTATTCCGGAATTCTGATTTTCACAATAAAGGAAACAATCGAATTACGTTTAGCTACGAACACAAGCCCGATAACAATCGTGAGCAAGCTTAGCTGCAAAGGCAAATTAAACCCGTGGAAAAGTGCGAGATGATGCGAAGCCAACGGAAAAATTGATTGTAAAGCTTTGTTAGTAATTCCATCAACGGTGGAGCTTGCAAAAATACCGAACACCAAACCCAACAGAGCAAGAGCAACGGGTCCGCTTGTCATTTGGAACGGAGCTTCGGCAACGTGTTCGGAAGGAGATTTAAATTCTCCGAAAAATGGCAAAATACCGCTATATGCCATAACTGCAAAAATATTTATAGCAGAAATCACAGTAATTGTAATAAACAAAAAACTGTAAACGCCGGACTGCAAAGTTGCTTCGTAAAGCATTTCTTTGCCGATAAAGCCAATAAAAGGAATAATGCCCATACCAGAGAGAGCAGCTAAAACACCGATTAAAGTGGTAACAGGCATATATTTGCGAAGTCCGCCGATATTACGAATATCGCGGGTACCGGTTTCGTGGTCGATAATTCCAGCAGTGAGGAACAGGGCACCTTTGTAGAGAGAATGAGCGAATAGATAAACTATCATTGCAGAAACGGCTTTCTCGCCACCAAGTCCGATAAGCATAGTTAAAGTGCCAAGCACAGAGACAGTAGAATATGCAAGCAGACGTTTTAAATCTGTTTGTTTCAGTGCCATCGTCGATGCCATAAGCATTGTCCAGCCTCCGAACCCACCAAGAAGCCACATCCATAAATCAGTTCCACCAAGGATCGGCAGAAACTTAATCATAAGGAAAACGCCGGCTTTGACCATTGTAGCAGAGTGCAAATAAGCACTCACAGGAGTTGGAGCCTCCATTGCATTAGGCAACCAGAAATGGAATGGGAATTGAGCCGATTTTGTAAATGTGCCAATCAAAAAAAGTATTAAAATCGAAGGATAAAGTAAGTTGTTGATTATGTTGCTATGGGAACCGGACATCTGCGAAATTTCGTAAGTGCCGGTAATTTGCCCGAGCATAATAACACTTGCAAGAAGTGCCAATCCACCACCAGCAGTAACAAGCAAAGACTGCAAGGCAGCATAGCGTGAACGTTCCTGCTCGTGATTAAATCCAATCAGTAAAAATGAGCTGATAGAGGTAAGTTCCCAAAAAACGAAAAGAGCAAGTGTGTTATCACAAGTAACAACACCAAGCATAGAAGCCATAAAAATGCTTATGTAAACATAGAATGGGACAATCTTTTCGCTTTTTGCTAAATAAGCAGAAGCGTAAAGATAGACCACAAAACCAATCCCACTGATAATAAGGGCAAAGATAAGATTAAGCCCGTCAATCAGGAAATTCAGATTGATTTTCAGGAATGGAATCCAGTAGAAAGAAGCATAGATTTTTTCGCCTGCCAACACATTGGGAATAAATTGCAAATAGTAGATAAATAGCGAAAGTGGCAAAACCGAGAGCAGTGCTCCTGCAACTTTCCTATTTAACCTAAAAATCAGCGGCACTATGCAGGCAACAATAAATCCTGATAATACAGCAAGGAACATCAAATTACTCCAAAATATTTATGTTATTTGTTATTTAGCATAAATAAAAATTAAAATTGCAATTCCAATTATTATTCTATAAAAAATAAAAATATAAGTAGAATGCTTTTTTAAATATTTAATAAGAAAATCGATGGCAAAATATCCGCTAATAGCCGAAACAAGAGTTGCTACAAGGATGCTGAACCATTCACCAGCAGAAACAAAAGATAATGCCTGATAAAACTGGAGCACACCGCTTGCAAAAATTGCAGGAATGCTAAGCAAAAAAGAAAACCTTGCAGCCGTTGAGCGATTCATTCCCAGAAACAGACCAGCAGTAATTGTTGTGCCCGAACGAGACGAACCGGGAATAAGTGCTACACATTGAGCAAGTCCCACCACGAGAGCATCCCAAAAGGTCAGGTCTTTTTCTGATTTGCGAAGTTTCGCAATTTTCTCGGCAAGAAGCAAAATCAAAGCAAGAACGATAAGACTTATAGCAATAACTGTGAGACTTTTAGTAAAATCGCCTTCGATAATCTTCTTCAAGGCAAGCCCAATTGTCATTATTGGCAAGCTGCCGATGATAACAAACCAACCGAGTCGGCTATTAAGGCTTTGACGAGAAAAAGCAAGCCGGTTTTTCCCAAGGTTTTCCCGGAGGAATGCAGTTGGAATTTCATAAATTTCGCGGCGAAAATACCAGAGAACAGAAAAAAGAGTGCCGAGTTGGATAATTGCAATAAAAGCAGTCCATTGCTCGGGGTGGGAGTGGTCGATAGTTCCGAAAAGTTCGCCGAAAATTGTTAGATGAGCTGTAGAACTAATGGGGATGAATTCAGTAAGACCCTGTATTAATCCTAAGACAATAGCAACAAGTAAATTCATTATGAAAACTTATAGTTTAACAATAATAATTATTGAAACATAATGCACTTAAAAAAACAAATTAAAAATAATTATTGAAATTTGGAAAAGTGATTAGTATTTTTTTCTTATTTTTGTAAATTATTTTGTTTTTTTGGGAGTTAAATAGATGATTCGGCTAAATGTAAATATCGACCATATTGCAACAATACGAAACGCACGTGGTGGGAATGAACCTGATCCTGTTGTTGCAGCATCGTTGGCAGAGTTGGCAGGAGCAAGCGGAATAGTATGTCATCTGCGGGAAGACCGTCGCCATATAAACGATAGAGACCTGAGACTTCTGCGGGAAGTTGTTCAGACGAAATTAGACCTTGAAATGGCAGCAAACGAAGAGATAATACAAATTGCATTGCAAACACGTCCGGAATTAGTTACGATTGTTCCCGAAAAACGCCAAGAGCTCACAACCGAAGGCGGTTTGGATGTTGTTTCGCAGAGAGAAAAGCTTATGTCGCTTTGCGAGAGAATGCACGAGCGTGGAATAGAAGTAAGTTTGTTTGTGGAACCTGAAGAAAAGCAAATCACTGCTGCCAAGGAAGTTGGTGCGGATATGGTCGAGCTACACACAGGAACTTATGCCAATGCAAAAACTCCCGAACGTTTCAAATTCGAATTAAACAGAATTATTAATGCTGCTGCTTTTGCCGGCAATCTTGAATTGAAAGTGGCTGCTGGTCACGGGCTTAACTATTACAATACAAAGCACATTTGTTACATTTACGAAATTGAGGAGTTAAGCATAGGTCATTCGATTATTTCTCGTGCTGCACTTGTTGGAATTGAACGGGCAGTAAAAGAAATGATTGAGCTTATAAACAATTCTACATTACACAGAAACATAGATATTTAGCATATATGTGTGGAATAGCAGGAATATTCAATTACTCCGGACAGCAAAACGCTATTAGTCAAGAAATTTTAAAACAAATGTCTGATTGTATAGTTGAGCGGGGTCCTGATTCGGACGGAACTTATATTTCTGATGACAGATTGTGCGGGATGACCTTTCGCCGACTGGCAATAGTGGATCTGTCTGCAAACGGCAATCAGCCGATGCAAACTGCTGATGGACATTTCTCGATTGTGTTTAATGGCGAAATATATAATCATCTTGAAATACGCAAAGAATTAATTCAATTAGGTTTCAATTACCGTTCCAAAACTGACACGGAAACGATTCTGTATGGATATGTGAGCCGGGGAAAAGATATTTTGCAAAAAATGCTTGGGATGTGGGCAATTGCTATTTATGACAAACAAAGGCAGGAACTTTTTTTAGCGCGTGACAGAATCGGAATAAAGCCATTATATTTTTACAAAAAGAACGGAATATTTCTTTTTGCTTCGGAAATCAAATCAATTCTTGCTCATCCACTTACAGAGAAAGAATTTAATTTTGATGAACTGCCTAATTATTTAAATTATGGACTATCTTCCAACCGTGGCACTTTATTTAAAAATATATACAAAATACCTGCCGGACACTTTTTAGTAATCAATAAAGATGGTGAAATTAAATTACAGAGGTATTGGAGCCCATTCAACAAGGAAAAGGAAATTGAATTAGAGCAATTAAGCGACGAAGAAATCCAAAAGCAATTACTTGAATTATTGCGGCAGTCAATTGAAGCACGGATGATGAGCGATGTGCCGTTCGGAGTATTTCTTAGTGGTGGGATTGATTCGAGCGTAAATGTTGCTTTGATGGCAGAGTTAATGAACCGTCCGGTAGATACGTTCACTGTTGGCTTTCGACAACTCGAAAAGTATAATGAACTGCAATATGCAAGAAAAATTGCCGAAATTTTTAAAACGAACCATCGCGAAATATTAATTGATGAAAATGATGCGATAGGAATACTGGAAAAACTTGCTTATCGTGAGGACGAACCAAATGCAGACCCTGTGTGCATTCCGTTGTATTTTTTGTCGCAACTAACCCGCCGGAGTGGCACAATTGTGGTGCAAGTCGGCGAAGGAAGCGACGAACAATTTGCAGGATATCCGTGGATTGTTCAGCACTACAATGTGTATGAAAAATACTGGAAGCATTACATTAAACTACCTGAAACAATCAGAAAATCTGCGTATTATGCTGCCAAACCTATATTGAGTGCAACAGGAAAAATTTTGGCACTTGATTATATCCGACGCGCTGCTTATGGTGAGCAATTTTACTGGAGCGGTATGCCAATTTTTTCTACGTGCCATTTGCAAAGACTATTTGCACCAAGCTTCGAACAATTAGTGTCGAAACCTGCCGAATATGCTGATTATTTGCATAAACAAGCTCTTGAACTTTCGCCAGAAGCAGATTATTATCAGCGGATGGCATATCTGGAACTTACACAACGGCTTGCTGAGCTTCTGCTTATGCGTGTTGATAAAGTTACAATGTCGCATAGTATTGAGGCACGAGTTCCGTTTTTAGACCATAGAATTGTGGAATTTTCTACTGCACTCAAAGCAAATCGAAAGATGCCAGACGGGAAAACAACTAAATACATTTTGAAAAAAGCAGTTGAAAGCATTTTGCCAAAAGATATTATTTACAGACGGAAGCAAGGATTTGCCGCACCCGTAGAAGAATGGCTCCGGAAGGAATGGCACAAGTATGCCAAAAATGAAATTATTAACTCCCATTTTGTTCAAAATAGAATTTTCGATGAGAAATACATCGAAAAGCTTATTGCAGAACATCATTCATATAAAGCTAACAACTCGAAACAAATTTTCGCACTTCTGATGTTATCACTTTGGTGGAAAAAGTTTTTTTAATTGTGGCATATTTCTTGCACAAATAAAAATACTTTTGAATTTCGACCAAAGTTGGTAATTTTGGAATGGGTAGTTATGATTAAGAAAACGAAAAATATAATATTGCCATTGATATTGGCAGCGATTTTGTTTATTGGCTTTACTCAGGATAAAGCTAATAAAATTCCGGAGATTGCATTACCAGACGAAGAAGAATTAGGCAAGCGTCATCCTATTCCACTACTTTTTTCTCCCGTTAAAGATACAATCTACGTTCTGGGCGATGAATATATAGAAATTTGTTTGAAAACACAGACAGCAAAATTAGTGCAAAGAAACGGGAATAGTTTTGAGTATAAAATCAGCTCGGGCAATCCGTTTATTTCGCAGGGAATTGAAACAACGACAGGAATTTTTACAGTTCAATCGAAATCTCCAAAAGCAATATCGAAGCAATTTAATAACGCTGAGCTATTCTGGTGGGTTGGCTTTAATGGCAATATAGGTTTTCACGGGCTTGCAGGAAATGGTTATTATCATCATTTAGGTGTGAGGTCGTCTTCGCACGGATGTGTGAGAATAAGCCGCGAAGACGGTAAAGATTTATACGAAAAGGTGCGAGTAGGCACACCTGTAATGGTTTATAAATCTGAACCAGCAAGAATATTTGCTTTCGCTGATTTTGATGATTATGCCAAATCACCTTCTGCAATATTATTGAATGATGATGCAAGTATCAGAAGGTTTTTAAGCAATCGGCTCGACTATTTATATCAAGGGAAAGCCCATACAAAAAATAAAACACGTGTATTTATCGACGGTGCAACAAAATTGAGACAATTGAAAATATCGGAAGGTGATTTCGCGAAAGTGTCTATTATTCAGGAAGTACCAATCGGAGATGTTCCGCTATATATTGCTGAAAAAGACAAATTAAGAAGAAACGAAACATTATTTGTGCAAAAAAATAAGCAAAAAGAAGAGAGTTCAGAGAATAGTGATAAAAAGTAAAAATCACAAAATATTTTAATATTGCAAAAATCCCCAGCGTAGAGCCGGGGATTTTTATTTTAGGATTTGATTATCATTTCGAGAGCCATTTGGTATTTTTCTAAAGTGCCGCTAATAATTTCGGGAGGCAGTGGCGGCGGAGGTGGCTGTTTGTTCCAGTTGGTGCTTTCAAGCCAATCACGAAGAATTTGCTTATCAAAGTTTGTTTGAGGAACACCGGGAGCGTAGCTTTCCTTCAGCCAGAAGCGAGATGAATCCGGAGTGAGAGCTTCGTCGATAAGAATAATTTTGCCATCGATCATCCCAAATTCGAATTTTGTATCGGCAAGGATGATTCCACGCCCGGAAAGGTAGTTTGCGGCAAATTTATATAAATCGATTGAAGCTTGCTCAATGATACTGAAGACATTATCTCCAAGAATATGCTTAGCCATTTCGGGAGAAATATTTTCGTCGTGTCCGGCTTCTGCTTTGGTGGAAGGAGTAAAAACAGGTTCGGGGAGTTGCTCGAATTCTTTTAGACCTGCCGGAAGAGGAATACCGCAGATAGTTTGGGATTTCAGATATTCTTTCCAGCCACTTCCTGCGATATAGCCACGGACAATACATTCGACAGGAAGAGGGGAACATTTTATTACAATCATCGAGCGACCATCTAAAACCTGTCTGTATTTTTTGCAAACATCGGGATAATCATCAACATTGGATGAAATGAAATGATTATCGATGATATGCTTAGTATTTTTGAACCAGAATTCAGAAATTTTGTTAAGTATTATCCCTTTACCTGGGATAGGTTCCTGCATAATAACATCAAAAGCAGATATGCGGTCAGTTGCAACGAACAAAAGGCATTCGCCGAGGTCATAGACATCACGGACTTTACCCCGGCGAATGAGTGGAATATCCTGAAAGTTTGTTTGGAAAACGTTCATTTAGAGCATTCCTGCAATAACAAGAGAAACTACAGCCATCAACTTAATAAGGATATTGAGCGATGGACCAGAAGTATCTTTGAAAGGATCGCCAACTGTGTCTCCGGTAACGGCAGCTTTGTGTGGGTCTGAACCTTTGTAGTATCGCTTGCCATCGATTTCGACACCTTCTTCGAACATTTTTTTAGCATTGTCCCAAGCACCACCAGCGTTAGCCTGAAAAACAGCAAGCAGAACACCGACAACAGTAACGCCAGCAAGCAAACCGCCTAATGTTTCCGCACCAAAGGCAAATCCAACAAATAGAGGAACAATAACAGCAAGAAGACCCGGAGCAATCATTTCACGGATAGCAGCTTTAGTGGAAATAGCAACGCATTTTGTGTATTCGGCAGCATCCTGTGCTTGGTGCAAAGCATCCAAATCTTCTTTGCTCCAATCTTTTTTATCTTTGTCTCCATATTTTTTCATTAAATCAAGAGCTTTAACCATAGAAGGGATTTCAGTGAACTGGCGACGAACTTCTTTTACCATACTCATAGCAGCGCGTCCAACTGCTCCCATAGATAAAGCACTGAAAACGAACGGAAGCACTCCACCGATAAATAATCCAGCCATTACATTAGCTTTGGAAATATCTATTGATTTAATATGAGCAGCAGTCATAAATGCACCGAAAAGTCCCAATGCAGTAAGAGCAGCGGAACCAATTGCGAAGCCTTTACCGATAGCAGCAGTTGAATTGCCGACAGCATCAAGTTTATCAGTGCGTGAACGTACTTCTTTCTCGAGTTCGCTCATTTCAGCAATACCGCCAGAATTGTCGGCAATAGGACCATAGGCATCAACTGCGAGCTGAATACCAGTTGTTGCAAGCATACCAACAGCAGCAATAGCAATGCCATAAAGACCAGCATAATAGAACGAACCAATAATTGCGATAGCAATAAGAATTACAGGAATTGCAGTTGAAAGCATACCTGTTCCAATTCCAGCGATAATGTTGGTGGCGTGTCCGGTTAAAGACTGCATAGCAATTTTGCGAACAGGTGGTTTGCCTAAACCAGTGTAATATTCAGTGATGAAGCCAATACCAACGCCCGCGAGCAGCCCAACAATAGTAGCGAGGAAAACACCGAGAGAAGTAATGGTAAACACTTGATTATAAAGTGGGTCTTCGTAGAGCCATTGTTCGGGGAGAATCCAGTGAATAATCAAGTAGGAAACAACAATCATCAGCACAGCAGCAATACTTGTTCCGACATTAAGTGCAGCCTGAGGATTGCCACCTTCGCGAACTTTTACGAAAAATGTTCCGAAAATAGAAACAAGGATACCAGCACCTGCAAGGAAAAGAGGCAGAACAACAGCTGAAAGCCCTTTGAACATAGTAGTTTGAAATTCAGGAACTGCAAAGAATGAAGCCCCAAGAACCATTGCAGCGACAATTGAGCCTACATAAGATTCGAATAAGTCTGCTCCCATACCGGCAACGTCGCCTACGTTGTCGCCAACGTTGTCGGCAATAGTAGCCGGATTAAGCGGATGGTCTTCCGGAATACCGGCTTCGACTTTTCCAACAAGGTCGGCACCGACATCTGCTGCTTTTGTATAAATACCGCCACCTACTCTTGCAAAAAGAGCAATTGACGATGCACCAAAAGAAAAGCCAGTTACAACATTTACAACTTTCAATATAGCTTCGCTTGAACTTGCCCCATCAAAAGTGTTGTTGTATAGAAGGAAAAGAATACTCAAACCAGTAACACCAAGACCTACAACGCCCATACCCATAACTGAGCCGCCGTTGAAAGCAACGCGCAAAGCACTGTTTAGCCCTGTGCGAGCAGCATTGGTAGTGCGAACATTTGCTTTTGTTGCAACTCGCATACCGATAAAACCAGCCAACCCAGAGCAAAATGCGCCAACGATGAAGGAAAGCCCAACAAGTGGGTGAGTGTTTTCTGTGCTTGCTCCCTGAATTGTAAGCAGAATTGCAACAAGGACAACAAAAATTGCAATCATCTGATATTCTGCTTTGATGAATGCCATAGCACCTTCTGCAATGGAGCGAGCAATTCGCTGCATCCTTTCGTTGCCGGGATCCTGACTGCTAATCCATTTTGCCCTGATGTAAGTGTAAAGCAAAGCAATTATACCAGTCGCAGGAATTAAAAATAGTAGTGAATCCATCAAAAACCTCTTAAATTAGTTAATTTTAATTGTTTAGTGATGCATAGAAATATTTGCAATTTTGTTCAAAAATAATCACAAATAAGGTAAATAAAAAATAAAAAAACATTAATAATTAATGTCTGCAAGCAAATAGAACGAGCCGACGACAATAAAAGGTTCGTTTACTGATTTAGCAAATTCGAAGGCTTGTTGTGGATTTTGCACTACTGTATTTGGAATTTCCAATGCTTCGGCTATTTGCCTGATGGAGTTTGCAGTCATTGCCCGCTTTGTAGATGGTTGAGTAATAATCAGCAAATTTGTAATATTCTTTATTATTTCCAGCATTTTATGCACATCTTTATCAGACATAGCACCGAAGACTATGTTGAATTTTTCATTTGGGAAGACCAATTGTGAAGTTTCCGCAAGCTTTTCTATGGCAGCAGGATTATGTGCAGTATCCAGAATAATAACCGGAGATTGGGATAAAATCTGAAAGCGACCTGAAAGACCGGTATTTTCCACAACATTTTTGACTCCATTGTAAATAGCTTGCTGTGAGACATTGAAATATTGATTTATCTTTTCTATTGCCAATATTGATAGCGAGTGATTTATTGCCTGATGGTTGCCAAAAAGCGGAGAATTGATTATGTAAGTGTTGGTATTAGTAGTTATTTGGTACTGCATTGTGTAATCAGAATTCAATCCGATAATATTGGCAATTGCAGAATCTGACAGGATGAGCGGGCTATTTCGTTCAAAACAAATTTGCTCAAGCACTTTATAAGCGTTCGAAGGTAATTTGCCTAAGAGCGTGGGCGTATTTTGCTTGATTATGCCTCCTTTTTCGAAGGCAATTTGTTCGATGGTGCTACCTAAATAATCGGTGTGTTCGATAGCAATACTTGTAATAATGCTTAGAAGCGGCATTATTACATTAGTTGCATCCAGACGCCCTCCTAATCCAGTTTCAATAACCGCAATATCAACGTTGTTGCGAGCAAAGTAGTCGAAGGCAATAGCAGTAGTAATTTCAAAAAAAGTTGCATCTACGCTCTTCCCTATTTCCATATACTTTATTGCGAGTTGAATTAAATCGTCATCGGGAATTGTTTTGCCGTTTATCCGAACCCGCTCATTGAATTGTTTGATATGTGGTGAAGTGTAAAGCGCGGTGCGGTATCCTGCTTCTGCTAAAACAGAGGCAATAAGCGAAGCCGTTGAACCTTTGCCGTTTGTTCCTGCAATATGAATTGATGGAAATTTTTTGTGTGGGTTGCCAGATTTTTCGAGTAGATAAGCAATTCTGTCAAGTCCGGGATTTATTCCTTTGCGTTCGAGCGAGAATAATTTTTCAAGTATTTTTTCTTTTGTATCAAACATTTCAGTCCTTTTCATACAAATAAAAACATAAAAAAATCGTAAATAATTAATTACAATATTAATAACTATTTTGGAGATTTTATGTCTAATAATTCTTTGCAAGGGAAAACAATATTAGTTACAGGTGCGAGCAAAGGGATTGGGAAAAGCCTTGTTGGCGAGCTTTCGAAATATGATTGCCGAATAATAGCTACAGCAACAAAAATGGATAGTTTTTCAAATTATGAAATTGCAAGCGATAAAATTGTGTTCGAAGCATTTGATTTAAATAATGAAAGCGAGATAATTGAAGGAATTGATAGATTAAAATCAAAAAAATTAATACCTGATATAATAATAAATAACGCAGGCGTAGGAATTTTCAAGAACTTTGCAGATTTTTCGAGCGACGAAATTGACAAACTGATAAATATTAATTTCAAAGCACCGGTACTGATTTCAAAATCTTTTCTGCCGGAAATGCTTGAAAAACAATTCGGAATGTTTGTAAATATCATTTCAGTTGCAGCAGTAGAAAGTTTTCACCGCTCATCACTTTATGGAGCTACAAAGGCAGCATTGCTGGAAACAATGAAAACAGTCAGAAAAGAATACAGACATCAAGGCATTAAAGTGCTTAATATTTTGCCGGGAGCAACAAGAACGCCGATATGGTCGCCAAAAGTTGTCCAGCAATTCGGTGATAGAATGATGGCACCCGAAGCACTTGCACAAGTGATAGTAACAAACATTGCTCTTGCAATAGAGCAGGACATTATGCCTGAAGAGTTCATTATTCGACCTCATTATGGAGATTTAGGATAAGAAGACAAAAACAATTAATCATTAGCAAATAGGAGAATTTTCAAAGATGAAGGTATTAATTACTGGTGGAGCAGGATTTATTTTTTCGCGAGTTGCGGAATTTTGTCTGAATGCCGGATATGAAGTTGTAATTGTGGATAAGCTTACTTATGCGGGAGACCTGGCTCGAATAAATCACATTTACGACAGAATAAAATTCTATAAAGCAGATGTTTGCAATCAGAAAGATGTGTTTGACGTATTTGAGCGGGAAAAACCGCAAATAGTAATACATTCAGCCGCAGAAACTCACGTTGATAGAAGTATATTAGACGGGAAGCCTTTTCTGGAAAGCAATGTTATTGGAACTTATGTTTTGTTGGAGGCTGCCCGGCGTTATAATACAGAAAAATTCATTAATATTACTACTGACGAAGTGTATGGAGAACTTGGCGGCGAAGGGCATTTCCAAGAGACAAGCCCGCTACGACCGAACTCTCCATATGCAGTGAGCAAAACTTCTGCCGATATGCTGGGACGTTCATATTTGCGGACATATCAATTGCCGGTAATTACTGTTCGCCCGTCGAACAATTACGGTATGTTTCAGTATCCGGAAAAGCTCATTCCGGTGGTATTTCTGAAAGCATATAATAATGAGAAAATACCTGTCTATGGAAAAGGAGAAAATGTGCGCGAGTGGTTATTTGTAGATGACACTGCCCGAGCAATGCTGAAAATTATCGAGAATGGAAAAATCGGAGAAATTTATAATGTGGGCAGTTCCGAAGAGCGGCGCAATATTGATGTGGTAAGGAAAATATTGGACATAATGGGCAAATCTGACGAACTGATCGAATTTGTGAAAGACCGCCCCGGACACGATTTCCGTTATTCGCTTTCCTGCGATAAAATCAAACAAGAATTGGGATGGCAAGCAGAAGTTGGTTTTGAGGAAGGTTTGAGAAGAACAATTGAATGGTATTTTAACAATATTGATTGGCTACTAAATAAAATTGAGCAATTAAGAAAATATTGGGAATTAGCTTACAAACAATGAAAAATATATCAAAGGCAAAATTTATAATCACGGGCAGCGCAGGGCAACTGGCTCGGGCATTTTGCAAAATGCTTGATAAAGCAAATGCTGATTACATTGCGTTAGATATTGACAAGCTCGACATTACAAATATTGATGCATTAAGCAAGGTTTGCAAAGAATACAAGCCCGATTTTCTTATCAATTGTGCCGCTTATAATAACGTTGATGAGGCTCAGAGCGATTTCGAAACAGCGATGAAGGTAAATTTCACTGGTCCGAAGAATATTGCGACACTGAGTGTCGAATTAAAATTCAAAGCTATCCACTTTAGCACAGATTATGTATTTGGAGGGCGTGAGCAATTCATTACATTTAGAGAACAAGATGAAACTTCACCGTTGAATAAATACGGGATTTCGAAGCTCAAAGGCGAACAGATATTTTTAGAAATTTCACCGAAAAATCTTGTGTTTCGGGTGAGTTGGCTATACGGAGAAGGACATCAGAACTTTATATATAAATTGCTGCAATGGATTGAAACACGAAATGAAATATTGATTGCAAATGACGAGATTTCTGTGCCAACAAGCACATATTTTGTAGCGAAAAACGTATTAGAAGTACTAAATGCAAATGGGTTGTTTCACCTTGTGCCAGATGGATATGTATCGAGGTATGATTATGCCAAATTTGTGTTGAATAAATTGAAAAAAGATGCTCAATTAAAGCCAGTTTCAGCAGAATATTTCAAGTTGCCTGCCCGAAGACCCAATTTTTCGGCAATGGACAGTTCGTTATTTTTCAATTTGTTTAGTTTGGAAAAGAGGCACTGGAGCGAATATTTAGAGGAATTTCTGGTTGAGAAAAAATTTGAATAGCCATCTATAATAATTCTACTTTAAAGCTTTTTCTTGCGAAAAAATAATCTAATTGCAACGTAAATAATTTTCATTTTTTTTAATATCATTGTGTGAATTTCTGATTTCTAATAAATTCACCGAACCCATATTATTAAAAAAAATTAATCCATTTTTATTACCATAAAAATTTAAATTAGCCGTTGTAACGATTATAAATTATCATAAACTAATGATAATCAAAGATTTTTTTCGGAGAGAAATAATTTTTCTTGATTAAAAAGTAAGATAATTGTAACTTATTTTATGAAAGCAGATACCGAAAAAACAAACAAGTTCGCAATAAATATATAGGTTCAAATGAAAAAAGTTTTTCTTGACTACGTTTTAAAAGTTCGTCTACCGGTAACACTCTTTGTAATATTGGGTGCATTTGCAGTAACTTATTATGTGGCAAGACCCGAGCGGGACGGAATAGGATATGAACCTGAACAGCCTATTGCGTTTTCGCATCGTTTGCATGCAGGAAATATGCAAATTGATTGTCGGTATTGCCACACAAGCGTGGAGAAATCGCGACACGCAAGCATCCCGGCAGCGAACATTTGTATGAATTGCCACTCTGTGGCTCGCAAGGATAAGCCCGAGATTGTGAAGCTCACAAGGTATTATGAGCAGAACAAGCCAATTCCCTGGAAGCGAATCCACAAGGTACCGCACTATGCTTATTTTAGTCATCAGTCGCACGTAACACAAGGTATTCCTTGCCAATCCTGCCACGGAGCAGTAGAGAATATGGATGTTGTTATGCAGGTGAACTCATTTACAATGGGAAGCTGCATAGAATGCCACAGAAACCCCAACAGCCGACTTCCAAAAAATTCACCGAAAATGAAAAGTGGTCCTGTTCATTGTAACGCTTGCCACAGATAAGGAGGAATTATGAAAGGGAATAAGCGAAATTTTATTAAGAAAGCCACTCTTGGTGTGTTTTCGTTACCTCTAATCAGCAGCATTAATTTCGAGAGTATTGTTAAAAAAGTATCTAACCCGAAAAAGCCAAGAACGAAAGTGAAAATCAACTCCTATGCTATAAAAAGAAATACAGGAGAATAAGCGAATGAAGAATTTTTTCAACTTATTAAAGAATAAATCTGAATTTAGTAGAAAATCAAAAACCGCACCTGAACTGAAGAAAATGTCTGCAGAAAGCCGGAGGCGTTTTCTTGCCCTGATGGGTGCGACCGCGGCAGTTACAGCAACTGCCTGCAAAGACTACCGCGACAAAGGCAAAATTATCACTTACAATAAAAAACCACAGGATGTAACATACGGAAAGGCAAACTATTACGCATCGACTTATCGCGATGGCTCGCCAATTCTGATAAAAACACGTGAAGGACGTCCAATTGGAATTACTGGTAATGATATTCATCCTGTAAGTAAAGGCAAAGTCTCGATTCAAGCAGAAGCGAGCATATTAGATTTATACGACCCGGAACGATTGAAATTCCCTCTCAAAAATGGTAATAAAAACGAATGGAAAACTGCAAACAATGAAATTATGCAGAGGCTGCAGGATATTTCAGCAAAAGGAAAAGAAATTGCCGTAATTACGGGCAAGATCAATTCCCCCACTTATGCAAAATTAATAGAAGATTTTGCGAGTAAATATCCGAATGCAAATGTTTATCCGATAGAACTATTTAGCGATAGGAATAGAAGGTTAGCATGGACTGCATGTTATGAAAGCAATGAATATCCGGCTATTGACTGGAGCAAAGCAAATATTATTGTTGCAGTCGAAGCCGATTTGTTTGCAACAGATGGAGTTCCTGCTGAACAAATAAACGAAATCACTAAACGAAGAAGTGTTGAAAAAGCTGAAAATTTCAACAGAATATATGCAGTTGAAGCGAGTATGTCTTTGGTAGGAGCAAATGCAGATTATCATATAAGGGTTCGCCCGAGTGTGTATTACCCGCTTTTGCTTGCTATTTACAATGATTTAGTGGATAAATTAGCACCATTTGGGCATACTCCAATAGGAGATTATTCACTTGAAAAAATAATTAATGAGAATAAATTAAATCACAAGCAAATTAATGCATTAGTTAATGATTTACTTAATAATCAGGGTAAATCAATAATTTATGTCGGCGATAATTTACCGGTGCAAATTCATATTATAGCAAATTTAATTAATGATATACTTTCGGCATATGAATTATATGACTATAATTCAAGTTATGTCGAATTCTTCAAGATATTAGAACCTGCTGGCATTGATAATTTAATTGCAAGAATGAAGCAAGGCGAGATTGGTGCTGTAATTTTTGCTGATACAAACCCAGCATATTATTTGCCGCCAGATTTTGATTTTCAAGGTGCGCTAAAAAATATTGAGCTTAAAATTTCATTAACAGAAAAAGAAAATGAGACTTCGAAACTGTGCAATTACACACTTCCGATAAATCATCCGTTCGAAAGTTGGGGCGATTATCAGTCGCAAAAAAATATAATAAATTTACAACAACCAGTAATAGAGCCAATATTTGACACCCGTCAGAAAGAAGCGATATTGCTTAGCTGGATAAATGGTAAAGATGTAGAATATTCTTTCGATATGTATCACCAATATCTGAAAAACAGGTATTCAGAAATTGCAAAACAATTGAATGTCCAGGATTTTGAAAGTTTTTGGTATAGTGCTTTGCACGATGGATTTATTCAGTTGAGTAGCAGCGAAAAAACAATAGCAAAGCCAAAGTTAATTATTTTGAGACAAACTGAAAATCCAATTAATGACAGCGGAATTTCGATTGTATTGAAAAAGAGTCCGTTAATTGGCGACGGCAGATATGCGTCGAATGGATGGTTGCAGGAAATTCCTCATCCGGTTTCGAAAATTGTATGGGATAATTATGCTGCAATATCACCGAACACTGCAAAACGCTATGGCTTGGACTACAAAGATTTCAAAAGTTCAGTAATTAAAATTTCTGTAAGCAAAAAGGAAATAACAATACCAATACTTTTGCAACCGGGCGTTGCAGAAGATACGCTTATCATTGAACTTGGATATGGACGGAAAGAGGCTGGAACAATTGGTTCAGGAGTAGGGATTGATGCAATTCCACTTATGGATAAAACGCTTTCGGTTGTTTTGTCTGGTGCAAAAATCGAGAAAACCGGGAAAAAATATAAGTTGTTTGGGACGCAGGAATTTCACAAGCTCGAAGATGAGTATTTGAAGGATCTTCATCGGAAGCGTCAATTAATTCAGGATGGAACGGTTGCAATGTATTTGAGCAATCCGGATTTCATTCAGAATCAAAGAATAATGAACGAAGAAGAAATAGAAAAGCACAGTGTAAATCCACCGCATAATTATCCTGAAGCCAAATGGGCAATGGCAATTGATCTGAGCCGTTGTGTCGGTTGCTCGAATTGTGTTGCTGCGTGCAATGTCGAAAACAATATTCCTATAGTTGGGAAGGAAGAATGCGGTAACGGTCGAGAAATGCACTGGATGAGAATAGACAGGTATTATAGCGGAACAAACGAAGAGCCAATTGTTAGTTACTTGCCAGTAATGTGTCAGCATTGCGATATGGCACCGTGCGAAAATGTTTGCCCTGTGGTAGCAACAACCCATAGCACAGATGGACTGAACCAAATGACATATAACAGGTGTGTGGGAACCCGCTATTGTGCGAACAATTGCCCGTATAAAGTCAGACGTTTCAATTTCTATGATTTTCGACATCGCTATGCAGATGGCTACTACGAGCAAGACAGTTTAGAATTGCTACATAACCCAGAGGTTACAGTTCGCTCACGCGGAGTGATGGAAAAATGCACATTTTGCGTTCAGCGTATTGCAGAAGCAAGGCAAGATGCAAAATCGAAAGGCAAAAAATTCACCGGTTCGGAGGTTCGCACAGCTTGCCAAGAGGCTTGTCCGGCAAATGCAATAGTATTTGGTAATGTAAATGACCCGAATTCAGAAATATCGAAATTAATGAAAAACAAGCTTGGATATAAGCTAATTGAAGTATTGGGGATAAAGCCCAATGTTACTTACCTTGCTAAATTAAGGAACACAAATTCGGAGGACTTAACGTGAGCACAGAAGCAATAAAAGAGCCTTCGGTTATTGAAGGTAAGCCAACATTTGTAGATATAGATGAACAGATTTCTGCTCCAATTGATAAATCGCCGAATATTAAATACTTTATAGCGTTGGGCATTACTTCCACGATGTTGCTTATCGGTATTATATGCATTGGAGCCACTTTTTTCTATGGAATAGGACTTTGGGGAAATAATAATCCAGTTGGTTGGGCTTTTGATATAATTAACTTTGTGTTTTGGGTAGGAATAGGACACGCCGGGACGTTGATTTCGGCAATATTATTTCTTTTCAGACAGAAATGGAGAACCGGCATAGCTCGATTTGCAGAAGGAATGACAATTTTTGCTGTTATGACAGCGGCTCTGTTCCCTCTTATTCACGTTGGGAGACCTTGGCTTGCGGGATATTTATTTCCATATCCGAATCAACATCATCTATGGGTGAATTTCACATCACCATTGTTGTGGGATGTGTTTGCAGTATCAACGTATTTTACAGTATCATTTGTATTCTGGTATATTGGTTTAATTCCCGATTTTGCAACACTCCGGGATAGAGCTAAAAGCAGAATAAAGAAGATTGTTTACTCAATATTAAGTTTGGGGTGGCGTTTTTCGAACCGTCATTGGCATAATTACGAGATGATTTATTTAATTCTTGCAGGATTTGCTACACCGCTTGTGCTTTCGGTGCATACGATAGTAAGTTTCGACTTTGCAGTATCGATTATGCCCGGTTGGCATACGACTATTTTCCCGCCTTATTTCGTTGCAGGTGCGGTATTTTCGGGATTTGCAATGGTACAGAATGTATTGATAATAATTCGCAAGATCTTCAACTTCGAACATATTATAACGCTTGATACTCTTGAAAAGATGAACAAAATTATGCTCGCAACAGGGACAATGGTCGGATATGCTTATGGAATGGAATTTTTCATAGCGTGGTATAGCGGAAGTCAGTTTGAAAGTTTTGTTTTTGTAAATCGTGCATTTGGCCCATATGCCTGGGCATACTGGATAATGGTATCTTGTAATGTAATATTTCCACAGCTTTTCTGGTTTAAGAAAATACGCAGAAATATAGCAATAATGTTTGTAATTGCGGTATTGGTAAATGTAGGAATGTGGTTTGAACGATTTGTGATAATTGTAACATCGCTTGCACACGACTTTATGCCATCGAGTTGGGCATATTATAAGCCAACACTTGTAGATTTTGGGATATTGATTGGCAGTTTTGGTTTGTTCTTTACTTTACTTTTACTATTTATTAAAGCAATGCCTGTAATTTCGATTGCAGAAGTCAAAGCAGTGCTTGATGGAGCACAACCACACCACACTCATAATGGAGGGCATAATGGAAAATAAGATTATATATGGAGTAACGGGGATTTTTGACACACCCGATGAAATCATCTCTGCTGCAAAACAAGTGAAATCAAGCGGTTTCGAGAGATTTGACGTGCACACGCCTTATCCAATTCACGGTATGCCCAAAGCTATGAGGTTAGGTGCATCGCCACTTGGTTATTTTGCACTCGTTTTTGGATTAACTGGTGCATTTGCAGCTTTTGCTCTGATGACTTATCTGATGGGCTACAATTATCCTTTGATAATTAGTGGCAAGCCTTTTATTCCTATACCCGCCTTTATTCCGGTTACTTTCGAAGTTACAGTGCTTCTGGCATCGGTGGGGACAGTGCTTGCAATGTTATTTTTGCTGTTTAAGCTTCCGAATAATAGCCATCCGCTGCACGATACAGACTACATAAAAAAAGTATCTTCTGATAAATTTGGTATTTGCATAGAAGCGAAAGACGATAAATTCAACGAAAATGAAGTAATTGAATTCCTGAAAAAAATTGGTGCTAAAGACGTTGAGGTAATTTATTACGATAATGAAACATTGAATTTCAAAGTAAATATTTTTGAATGGAAGTTCGTAACTTTTCTGGTTGTATCTGCATTGGTGGTTTCTGGAGCTACATACATTGTATTGAATAAACTGATGTTCGCACGTCCATTCAATTGGATGATGGAACAGCATCGCATAGATGCGCAGGTGGAGAGTAAATTTTTTGGCAAGGATAATTTTTCGATGCGAGTTGCACCAGTGGGAACAGTGTCGCGCCACTCAAATCAATTTAAGTTTTCCGGGCAACCTGAGCTTGCCGATGCAAAGCTTGTTAATCCATTAATCCCTACAGAGGTAAATTTACGAAAAGGAATGAAAAAATACGATATTTATTGCAGCCCCTGCCACGGTTATCACGGACTTGGAGATGCGCGACTAAACGGGCAGTTCCCAAATCCTCCGAGCTTGCATTCCGAGAAAGCGCGTAATTGGGGCGATGGACATATTTTTTACGTTATTACCGAAGGACAAAACTCGATGCCATCATATTCATCACAATTAACTAACGAAGAGAAATGGTCAATAGTTTTGTATGTGCGTGCTTTACAAAGAGCTATGAATGCAAAAGAGGAGGACTTGAAATGACAGCAATAAATTATCAGAAAAAAGAACTACCATCAATAATGTTGAAAGCCGGTGTATTGCTGTTCCTGTTGGGATTAATCATTGCCTTGCTTGGATATGTAATAGACCACGAGAGAGCTGCTTTCAACGGAATAATTCTTCTAATGTTTGTGATGAGCGTTGGGCTCGGGAGTCTTTTCTTAATTGGATTAGAATATTTGGTTGGTGCCGATTGGAGTGTGCCGTTTCGCAGAGTAATGGAGATATTGGCGATAGTGGTTTTTGCAGTTCCGGTGTTTTCTTTGCCGCTATTTGCTAATTTACATACCCTATTTCACTGGACTCATATTGAAGATGTGTTGAAAGACCCAATATTAAAGAACAAGATGCCATACTTGAACGAAATGTTCTTTTCTATTCGTTCCACTGTAGCGTTTGTGCTGATGTTTATTTTCTGGTGGTTGCTTGCCGGGCGATCTTTCGGACAGGATAGCTCTCCGACCGGGAATTATAGAAAGGTAACGATTAGGATTTCGGCACTGTTTATGCCAATTTTTGCGATAGTTTTGACTTTTATGGCAGTTGATTGGATGATGAGTTTGGAACCTCACTGGTTTTCGACAATTTTCGGAGTATATTATTTTGCGGGAACTTTTTCGGTTGCACTTGCAGTAGTTACTTTGTTTTCGATATATTTAAACGAGAATAGTTATTTGGGCGAGGGTATCGGAGGCGACCATTATTATAATTTTGGGGCTTTGCTATTTGCATTTACTAATTTCTGGGCATATATTGCGTTTAGTCAGTTCTTGCTGATTTGGTATGCTAATCTGCCAGAAGAGACATTCTGGTATCTTCACCGATGGGAAGGCAGTTGGGCTGTCGTATCGATAGGAATAATAATAATACATTTTATAGTTCCTTATGCTGTGTTGCTTCCGCAACCAGCAAAAAGCGACCCAAAGAGGTTGAAATTCATTGCCTGGTGGCTTGTGTTTGCTCATTTTTATGATCTATATTGGCTTGTGATGCCAACTTATTCAAGTGGCGGGGCTGTTTTTGGTTGGATGGAGATATATCCAGTGCTGATTTCGTTGGGAACTATCCTGATTCTATTCTACTATTTTGCTAAGAACAAAAATTTATTGCCGATTGGCGACCCAAAGTTGCCCAAAAGTATAAATTTCCATTTGTAATTATTCAATGGTGAAGATATGGAGCATAATAATAAAAAAATTGAGGAAGAAATAAATTTCAAGAATGTATTGAAAACTCCAATCCGCTGGTTTGGAATTATTTATCCGTATTTTTTGTTCCTGATTGTTGTCGGTGGATTATTTTACGTCTCGAATTTAAACAGCATAAATGAGAATAAGATAAAACCAACTATTATTGATAGCACACGGTTGAAATCAGAACTACCTGTTCGAATGGCTGTAAGAATAGAAGGCGTAAATGTAAAAGAAATTGCTAAACCGACGGCAGAGCTGATTGCCAAAGGGCGGGAGTTGTATCTTGCAAGCTGTGCGTCTTGCCACGGCAACGAGGGACGCGGCGACGGAATTGCCGGAGCAGGGCTTGCTCCTGCACCAAGGAACTTCCTGCAAAAAGATGGCTGGACTAACGGCTTGACATTGGCTGATATGTTCAAAACTCTTGAAGAAGGAATTGCGGGAACCGGAATGGCGGCATATGAGTATATGCCGGTTGCAGACAGGTTTGCTATCATTCATTTTATTCATTCGCTTATGGGAGATTATCCGGAAAATACACCTGATGAGCTTGAACAACTTAACATTAAGTATAAGTTGGCTGATGGACGCATTCTTCCGAATCAAATTCCCGTTGAAAAAGCCTTAAAGATAATTGCCGAAGAGAACTTGCCACTTTTGAATAAATCGATTGCTTATGGAAAGGTTATTAGCATCAATCAAAATAAAATTGAAAGTATAGCAAAAGCAATCACCAAAGAGGAGGTTGCAGCGTACTACCTTTCAAAATCTGATTTATGGAGGCGAAGCAATAACGATTTCAAAGAATATGTTTCGATTGGACTTCCGGACAATGGATTCAAAGCTGGAATTTATCTTCTTTCGGAAGAAGAGACGACACAATTGCGAACATTTCTTGCTGATGTGATAAAATAAATTGGAGAAATAAATGAAAAAAATTGCACTGCTATTAGTACTATTTATGACGATTGTTCAGACTTCTTATTCAGAGAAGCCACCAGAAATTGGGATTGTGGAGAAATTAGGCAATCAAATTCCTCTTGATTTGGAATTTACAAGTTCCGATGGAACAAAGAAAAAGCTGCGAGATATTATTGATAAACCTACAATTCTCTCACTTGTTTATTACAATTGTCCGGGAATATGCAGTCCATTGCTAACAAATATGAGCGAAGTAATGGATAAGGTAAAGTTAGAACCGGGGAAGCACTTCAAGGCACTTACGATTAGTTTTGACCACCGCGAAGGTGCAGACAAAGCAAAACGTTGGAAGGAAAACTACCTTGCTTCGATGAAACGCCCATTCGGTGCAGAAAATTGGGAATTTATGGTTGGCGACAGCGTCTCGATACGGAAGCTTACCGATGCAGTTGGATTTTATTTCAAGCCAGAAGGAAACGATTATGTTCATCCGGGTTCATTATTTATACTAACACCAGAAGGAAAAGTGTCGCGGTATTTATTAGGCATAGAATATAATCCATTTGATTTACAAATGAGCATAAGCGAGGCAGCAAAAGGCAAATCGATGCCAACGGTTACAAAAATTCTTCAATATTGCTTTAGTTACGACCCCGAAGGTAAAAAGTATGTTTTTAATGTTACTAAGGTTGCTGGCACAGTTATCTTTCTTGCGGCTGGTATTTTCTTCATAACATTAGTATTGATGGGCAAATCAAAAAGGAAAAAGAAAAATATGGAGGATATAAGCAATGAGCAATAGTGTTTCGACAACGATAAAAAGTTTTTATGAATACGAGGGAAAGCACAAAGGAATATTAGGTTGGATACTATCAACAGATCATAAGCGAATAGGTTTGTTGTACTTGTGGTCAATGGTTGGATTTTTTCTTGTCGGCGTGTTTCTTGGTTTCTTAATGCGTTTGGAAATGCTGAGTATGGGACCAACGATAATGGGACCGCAAATGTATAATGCAGCTTTTACTCTACACGGAATAATAATGATATTTTTGTTTATTGTTCCGGGGATACCCGCTGCATTCGGGAACTTTTTGCTGCCAATAATGATAGGTGCGGAAGATGTGCAATTTCCTCGGCTGAATTTGCTTTCGTGGTGGCTTTATGTAACGGGAGGATTATTTGCTATAGTATCATTATTCTTAAGTGGCGGACCGATAGATACAGGCTGGACATTTTACGTTCCGTATAGCATCAGAACGAGTACGCAAGTAATATTGCCTTTGATTGCTGCGTTTATTTTAGGTTTTTCTTCGATATTGACAGGAATTAATTTTATTACAACAGTTCACAGGATGCGAGCCAAAGGAATGACTTTTTTCAAGCTGCCGTTGTTTGTTTGGGCTTTGTATGCAACTGGGTGGATACAAATCATCGGAACACCTGTAATCGGAATAACTATACTGCTTGTGATTGTTGAGCGTGTATTCAGCGTTGGGCTTTTCGATCCGGCGTTAGGTGGCGACCCGATTTTGTTTCAGCATTTATTCTGGATATATTCTCATCCAGCGGTTTATATAATGATATTGCCGGCAATGGGAGTTGTTTCGGAAATAATTCCAACTTTTGCCCGCAAGCATATATTCGGATATAAGGCAATTGCATTTTCGTCGTTGGCAATCGCATTTATCGGGACACTTGTCTGGGGACACCATATGTTTACAAGTGGAATGAGCGATACTGCCCGTTGGGTTTATTCATTCCTGACTTATATTGTTGCGTTGCCGAGTGCAATCAAGGTGTTCAATTGGGTTGCAACGATGTATAAAGGTTCAATACGGATGAGTGCACCATTTGCATTTGTGATGGCATTCATTGTATTGTTTTCGATTGGCGGACTAACCGGCTTAATACTTGGTTCGGTCGCAACAAATGTCCACGTTCACGACACATATTTTGTAGTAGCACATTTTCATTTTGTAATGTTTGGAGGGACTGGATTTATCTTTTTTGCGGCACTGCATTATTGGTTCCCCAAAATGTTCGGGAAAATGTATAATGAAAAAATAGCAATGACGGCTGTTGGAATATTGACAGTTGGCTTTTTAATGTTATATTTCACAATGTTTATTCTTGGTTACGAAGGGATGCCGCGACGATATTATGATTATCTGCCACAATTCCAGTTTCTGCATATTTTTGCAACAGTTGGTTCGTGGGTGTTGATTTCCGGGCTATTGCTGATGTTTTGGAATTTGCTGTATGCATTGAAGAAAGGCTCGCCAGCAAAGGCAAACCCCTGGAATGGTATGACGTTAGAATGGATGACCTCTTCACCACCACCATTTGAGAATTTCAATTATCATCCTGAAATAAAATTCGGTCCTTATGAATATGAACATTATGATGAGGCGGTAAAAGATGAATACAAATAGTCATAATATAGCACACCACCGTGATGACTTCGGTTCGAAAATGGGAATGTGGTTGTTTCTATTTACAGAACTGATATTATTCGGTGGACTATTCATAATGTATATGGTCTATCGGGTAGAATACTCGGAGCAGTTCCATCTTGCTGCGAAGGAATTGAATTTAGCACTCGGCACGATAAACACGCTGATATTGCTGACAAGCTCGCTAACGATGGTTCTATCGATAGTAGCAATTGGGCGCGGCTCGAAGAAAATTTCTATTCTATATTTGATTGCTACTATTCTATTGGCTTTGGGGTTTATGGTAATCAAAGGTTTCGAGTGGGGAGCTAAATTTTCGCACGGGATTTATCCGGGTGGTGCAGAACTTGCAAATTTATCTAACGGCGAGGTGATTTTCTTCGGAATGTATTTTGTGATGACCGGACTACACGCCTTGCACGTTCTGATTGGAGTAGTAATTTTATCGTTTATGCTTGTTTTTCTTTTGAGAGACAAAATCAACAAGGACAATTATATCAAGCTCGAGGCTGGGGGACTTTACTGGCATTTGGTAGATTTAATCTGGATTTATCTGTTCCCGTTATTTTACTTATTACATTAATGGAGGAAGAATATGGAAGAGAATGTAGTACATCAGGAACACAAGAATACACCGGGCTATGGCTATAATATTTTAATATGGCTTACATTGATTTCGCTAACCTGCGTATCTGTGGCAGTTGCGGGACTTGATCTGGGAGCATATATTTTGCTGACTGCACTGGTAATTGCAACGATAAAATCAACATTAGTAATTAATATTTTTATGCATATAAAGTTCGACGACCCAATATTCAAATTGTTCTTTTCGCTAATAATATTTACACTATTTGTGCTTTTTGTATTAACTGCTTTTGATATATTATATCGATGAGGAAAATATGTTCGAAGGTGCGTCATATTATGCTGATAAAGTAGATACCACGATGCTAATTATCGTTGGTATATCAGTGTTTTTTCTAATCGGGATAGTAGCGGCAATGATTTATTTCGTGGTAAGATATAACCATAAAAGAAATCCGGTTGCTACACAAATCAAAGGGAATAATTTACTTGAAGCAATTTGGATTATTATCCCTCTATTTATAGTAATAGGTATGTTTTGGCTTGGATGGAAGGACTTCAGCAGATTACGTAAAATCACTGACTATGCGATGAAAATCGAAGTTACAGGAAGAATGTGGAAATGGGACTTCAAATATCCAAATGGGAAAACTTCCGATACACTTTATGTGCCAGTTGGAAAGACGATAAAGCTCGAAATGAGGTCAGTTGATGTTAATCATGCTTTTTTTATTCCGGCATTGAGAATGAAAGAAGATGTGATAGCCAGCAGAAATACCTATATGATTATTGAGCCGCAAAAATTGGGAGAGTATGATATTGCTTGCGCTGAATATTGCGGGCTAAATCACGCCTATATGTATACAAAACTGATAGTTGTTCCGGAAGAAGTTTTCGATGCCTGGCTTTCCGGCGATTCAACTGCCCCGTCGGCTACCACACCAACTCCAACAATTGCAAGATTAGAACCCAAAAACGAGAATGAATATATTAAACTCATCAGTAATCATAAAAATTTTGATTTATTGGTGAAATATGCTTGCATAAGCTGCCATACAGTTGATGGTTCGAAACACATTGGACCATCATTTGCAAAACTTGCTTCCGGGAAAACTGACGTTATGCGAGATGGAAAGAAAATGACTATTGATATTGACGCTAAGTATTTACGCACTGCATTGCTCGAACCTGATTACGAAATTGTTGAAGGATACAGCCCATATACTATGCCTACTTTACGTGGCAGAGTGTCTGAAAATGATTTGCAAGCAATCATCGACCTACTTCTTGGGAAAAATTAGGGATGGAAAAAGTTTCGTTTGAAATAAAAGCAAAAGTAGAAGCAGTTGAACGTGGACATTTGCTTGCGGGATTAATTCAGCTTGCAAAGCTAAGGGTTACATTTTTTGTTGCGTTATCCTCGTTTTTTGGATATATTTTCTATGGAGGGTTTTCGTGGCAGTCGTTGCTTGTAGTATCAGGAGTATTTCTGACTGCGGTTTCTTCTTCTGCCATAAATCAATATCAGGAACGTAAATACGACAAGTTGATGGCAAGAACCCGGCAACGTCCGCTACCAGCAAAAAAATTGCGAAAAGAAGAAGCTTTGATATTTATCATTTTTACGGGCATATTGGGAATATTTCTTCTTGGGCTCACTTTTAACGTTTTAGCGGTGGGGCTTGCTGCTTTTTCGATGATATGGTATAATCTCGTTTATACACCGCTGAAACGAAAAACAGCATTTGCTGTATTGCCCGGTGCATTGCTTGGAGCAATACCACCTGTAATCGGTTGGGCAGTAGCTGGTGGCGATTTGTTTTCACCGAAGATAATGTTTATTGCAATACTATTTTTTTTGTTTCAAATTCCTCATTTCTGGTTTCTGTTTTTGATCTACAATGACGACTATAAGCAGGGTGGCTACCCAACTCTGAAAGATGTATTGAAGGTTAATCAAATCGGAAGGATCTCGTTTGTTTGGATAGTATGCCTTGCAATAGTAGCGGTAGCAGAGCCTTTTTTCTTTGTAAATAATCCTTTGTTTTTAGCTGTAATTTTTGGAATGTCTGTAATATTAATCTGGAAAAACAAGTTTTTGCTGAATCTCGAAGAAACAAATGAAAATATTAGTTATAGAATTGCTTTTCAAACACTTAATATATACGTTCTATTGGTAGTAGTTATCCTCACACTTGAAAAAATTATTAGTAATAAATAAATGGTTCGATTATGGAATTGCTTTACAAACTTGTTATACCGCAGTCGGAAACAAATCTACTGTTGCTAAATCTGCTACAAATGATTTCGCTTTCGTCGCTGATGATTTATTCGGGTATATTGTTGGGAAGCATATCGCTATCGATATGGTTTTACAAAAAATCGATAAAGGAAAATTCTCTGAAATATGCAGAAATTGCAAAAGCATTAGCAGATTTGATAGCAAGCGGGAAAATGTTTGCTTTCGGGCTGGGAATAGTGCCATTTTTGGCAATTATTATGGTTTATATACAATTGCTGAATTTATCGGGGGCGTATGTGCCCAAATTTTTGATATTGGCATTTGTTCTCTGGCTGATTGCTATTGCACTTATATTTATCTATCACCATTCAACTGAACTAAATTATTATTTAGAGTACTTCAAAACAAAAATTAGTTCGGAAAGAAAAGATGATGATTTTTTGTTGTTTCAAGAAAAGGCAGAACGCTATAGGACAAGAACCGGATTTTGGGGTATATTGCTACTTGCAGTTTCTCTTTATATTTTCATTGCTGCTCTTAATTTGGCGGTAGAGAACTGGAGGTGGGGGTCGGTTCATAATACATTTGAGCTGATATTAAGTTTTTCTGCTTTTTTCAAATATATGAGTTTTATTACTTCTGCATTTGCAATTACAGGAATTGCATTTCTATATAAGAAATATAAATGGATGGAAGAACCACCTTTTGCAGATGCAGAATTGAATGATTACGCAAAGCGTTTTAATTTATCGGTTGCACTTATTGCCACAATGTGTATGCCTTTGTTTTATATTTTGAATTTGATAATTACACCGAAAACAGCAATAAATGACTTTCTGTTTGGATTTGCTTTGTTAGGGCTTGTGTTGCTGTTTATTTTGCTTCATTTTCTCTACGAGATGGTGCGAAAGAACAAGTTTATATACATTTCCGTAGCATTTTATTTGCTGATTGCAGTAATAGGTATTTCGCAGGTAAAAGAGCAACTTGTCTTTAAGTATGCTAATGCTGAACAAACTGCACGTCTTTCGAAAAATTATGATGTATTTTATCAGGATTTGCTTGCTAAAGCTGGACGTGGCGGAGCTGAAATAAACGGAGAAGAAATCTACAAGGGAAAATGCGTTGCTTGCCACGACTTCGAACGTAAAGTAGTCGGTCCACCTCACAAATTAGTTCTTCCGAAATATATTAATAATCCCGAGGCTCTTGCTAAATTTATTCTAAACCCTGTAAAGGTTGATCCTGCTTATCCGCCGATGCCTGCGCAGGGATTGCGTCCGAAGGAAGCAGAAGCAGTCGCCAAATATATGATTGAACATTATGGACCAAAAATTAAGTAGCAAAAAAGATAGAAAATACTAAGGGCGTATTTTTGAAATACGCCCTTTTTTAGTTTTTATGAATAAAATTAAATTATTTTGCAAAAAGATAAAGGAGAAAAATCAACGCTTTTTCCATTTCATCCAGACAGTTTTATTGAGGTCTGTAACTTCGGCGCCCATATCCCATTTGCCTACATCTAAACGGTCGAGCCAATCAAGAAACTTTGTAACGTTTTCCCCACGGAAGATAGCCCCGTGCTGCGGACAAATCATTTTAGGGTTAATCAGACGGGCGCGTCTTACCCAATTTTTAAGAGCGTTGGTGGAAGGCATCCAACGGAGGTGGAATTTTTCCATAAGCTTAGTATGACGGTCGAAATCATCGACATACATTGGATAATCTGGCGGGATTAGTGCAGCACCAATATCACCAGAAAAAAGGATTTCAGATTTAGGATCATATACTGAGAAATTACCAGACGAATGGCAATAGTGAGCCGGAACTAAATATACATTGGAACGAGAATTTCCAATCGGAACTTCCATACCTTCATCAGGAACGCCAATCAGAGAAAGCTTAGTTCCCATACCGAAATGAGCAATAAAACCAGTCCAAATCCACGAGCAATAGACTTTCACATTTGGACACAGATCAGTCCACATAGCAAGCGAAGAGGAAATATCCGGATCCTGGTGAGATGAAATAATACAAGCAATATTGTCAGTTGAAATATGACGTGTAATTTCGGTAAGCACCTGAGGAAAGATTTCAATCCCACCTGGGTCGAGCAGGCACGCCTGCCCATCGGAAACAATGATATATTCGTTAGTATCAATAACTTCTTCGGATTTTTCAGGGTCTCGTCCTAAAACAATCCATTTGTGGTTTTCACCATCAAAAATAACTTCACTTTTCATAGAACACCTTTATTTTGATTTCAACTTAATTAACGTAGTAATAACACTATCGCCATACGACAAATCTTCCGAAATTTTCATCAATTGTTCATCGAGAATTTTAACAATATTTTTGATATTTTCCACAAGCCCGGAGAAGCTTTTCTGGTCGGAAGAAAGATAGGACGATTCAATTAAGATATTCGAGCCCATATAATTGGCAATAAAGCCATTACGTTTGATTGAATCTAATTTTTTTGAAGCTTTATTCATAAGAATATGAGCATCATAAAGCAAATCGTTTATCAATTCGATAACCTTTTGGTTTCTTGAAGCAAAACGTATAATGTTTTCTCTATCGTTTTGAGTAACATTTTTGAAAGCGGGATGGCTTGGAAGTTTGGCAAGCACTTTTGGGTCAAGCAGATTAAAATCTTCGGCATTATAGGCAGTTTTTGAATATTTCAGCACACGGGCAATTAAGTTTCGCAACGCTTCCGAATAATTCAAATAGCGACGCACAGCGATAGAGCAGACAGTAAGCTGGCGAGCGAATTGAGCAGAGACCTGCTCCAATTCTTCGAGTTCAGGTGCAATCTGAACAGGCAAATCGGAGAGAAACCCCGAGAGAGTGATAAGAGATTGTCCTTGATTTGTACCGATTTTAGCAGCCTGAACAATTCCGTTAATAGCCAGCAACTTCAAGTCCAAACTAATATTTTTTAATGAACGAGTCCCGTTAAGTACATCCACACCAATGGCGAAAACTTTTGAAATCTCGTTCATATAGTTATTCGTAATCATACTCATATAAAAGCTTCCGATAGTGGATCTTAAGCAATACTTATATTCGGTAAAATACGAATAAACTTAAATATAATTATTAAAAAATTTTACTTGATTAGTTTAGTACTTTCTGCCTGAAGAACTTCATAATCAAGAGATTTAGAATAAACATAAGCTACAATATGAATATTCGATGGTTTCCAGTCCTTCGATTGCGGAATAACGAAGGAATGATTGAAATTAATTTTATTGCCAGAAGTAATTTCGTTTGATGAAATACGCTCGCCCCAAGCAGAATTTATACTACCACGCAAGACGTGATTATGAACATAATCTAAAATATTTTGATTTTCGCCAAGACGGTAATCTTTCTGGTATTGGATTATGCTATCTTCGACAATCAGCAAAACCAAATAATCCTGCGACGAAGAATTTTTTAGATAATGCAAGTTGGTAGAAACATCTATTTTTCTGGTAGTTTGATTATAAGAAACGTTCAATTTGATAGAAAGCGACGGTTGATTTTGAAGTTCAGCAGAAACAAGCGAAGCCCACTTTGTATGGCGAGTAATATAAGAATTACTGAATTTTTTTCGGTTAATCATACCATTGGGAAGTCCGGCTTTGCTATTGCCGAAAAATTCGTCGTAGGCATTGCCTTCGGGAGTGCGAAAATCATAAGGATGCTCAGGATATGGTTCAGCAAAAGAGCCGGCGTGAATAGCAACCGGAATGAAAAGCTCGCCATAAGTTTTTTCAAGTTGTTTAATAACATCGTGAGCAGCCGGACAGTTGCCGCAAGTGTAGCCTGTAAAATCTTCGAGAAGCACTTTCCGAACCACATTGTTCGATGAAGTATCAATATTTGGGATTTCTTGAACATCGCCAGTAATCTGGTCGCAAGAAACAGCGAAAACCAACAAAAAAGCAAACAACAGAATATTTATTGTTTTCATAGCAATCTCCTTAAAAAGATGAACTAATCGAAAGATAAAAGCCATTAGAAGCCGGAACTCTGCGGCAAACGCCACCAACACAGACAATGCCCTGATTTTGTTTTCCGTAAGAGAGCTGAATTCTGTTTGAGCCGACGACATAAGTGAAAGAAGCCGAGTAGTAGTGTATTTTCAAATCGTCGAATTCATTTCCATAGTTGTAATCGTCGCTGATTGAGAAATAGAACGAAGGGGAAACAGAGTATTCGAGCAGAGCAGAAATCCAGTTGCCATAACGAGTATCACCAACGTGAGCAGAAGAATCCTGCTTTGCCCAAAGATGTTGCAATTCGAAACGAATTGCGTTTTTGTCGTCAATTTTATAAGTGCCGTCCATAATCAAGAAGTTTCCTTTGATTTGTCCATATTTTGGAGCACCTTCGTTTTCTAAGATGTCTTTGTCGTAAATCATATTAATGTAGGACAGGCTACCTTTGAATTTGGATGAGAATTTTTTAGAAATGTTAATAGTAAAATCCTGATAGAATAATCTATCGCCTATTGAAAATAAATCTGAATTGTATTTATATTGACTTGTGTGAGTTGTATCGATTGATTGGATGCGGGAGAAATTCACGTTGATATTTGTTCCATATTTGCCGCCCAAAGCCGATAAAGCAGGCAAAACATAATTAATTTCAGCCTGGATGCCAGCTTCGCCATTTAATTTAGTTGCAAAAGGAAACATATTGGGAAGCTTATAAGGACTTTGTTTGTTGATTGGAGGAATATAGCTCAGAGTAAGATTATTGCCGGCAGCCGACCTATCGGAACGGAAATCCATATTATCAAGTTTATGAGCAGAGATAGCAAAGCTAAATCCTTTGGTAAAATAGGAACCATTAAGCGATAAGCCATAGCCATTATTATAAGAGTTGTTATTTGTAGTATTCGGGTCATTGTATTTGTAACCAAATTCAGCATCAAACAGAAAACTACTGCCTGAAAGCCCCAATCTTGAGGAATAAGCAAGCACATTTTCCGGCAGACGCAGAAACGGGTCGTCATCTTTCTGGTAGCGACTAACAATACTTCCACCAAGTTTAATATCGAAAGGAAGTTCTAATTTCGCGAACTCATTAAGGGCAAGATTGAAATCGCCACCGCGAACAATACCATCGCTTTTGCCCCAGAAAATTCGCTGTTTACCAATTAGCCCGGTAATTTCCAAGCCATCGGACGGACGCAGCTTTACCCGAAAACCTTCGACAGCATTGTCTATGCCCAATGCACGTTCTTCGTAAGCACGGAAAATCATTCCGCTACCGAATTGCTCGTAGAAATCCCCAACAGTAGCAGAAAGGAAGTCGTTGCTCCACGAAGCATAACGATAAGAGAGGCCATAACCCTTATATTGTGGGTCGTATCCCAGTATTGGATTGAGATAAGCTTCGTAACGCAAACCAGCGTTAAAATTATCAAGAGTGTAGTTTAGATTGAGAAAACCATTAGAAAGGATTCTCTCTTTGACATCGGGCGCACCGATAACACTATCTTTTTTATAAGTTTGGGCTTCGAGTTGGAAATTCCCACTGATTTTGCCAATATTCTGAGAAAAAACAACATAAGGCACAAAAATAAGCAGGTAGATAAGCCTTTTCATAACATTTCAACGATTAATTAAACAAACCACGATTAATAGAACAAATTATCTGACAGCTTCCCATTCTTTGGTAATAGACTTATTGAAAAGCATAACAGTTACAGCATTAAGTCCCCAATAGAGCAAAGTTTTGAAATAGCCATATTTTCTGAAACGGCGGGTAGATTCGAGCACAACAATATTGCGGCAGAATTTCACCTTAGCTATTTTATTAATGCGGCGATACAAATCGAAATCTTCGCCGGCAACAATTTCACTATTGTATCCACCCACCTGCTCGAAAACGTTTCGCCGAACAATCTGGCACTCCCCACGCCCCATACCAAGCCCAATAAAATTGAGAAAGGCAACATATTGATTATGAAGAAAGTAGAAAACTTTATCCTTGAAACGGATTTCGGAAGGGAATCCACTCACATAGCAAGCAATAGCACCGCAATTGCCGGATTTATCATTTGCCCATTTCAAAATTTCAGAGAAGAATTTATCTAAATCGGCAGGATAAGAATCGGCATTAAGAAAAATCAGGACATCGCCGGAAGCAATCGAAGCCCCATTATTTCTACCGGCGGCAATAGTCTGGCGTTTGGAACTATCGTGAAGAATTATTTTATCGGAGTATTTTTTTGCAATCTCGACTGTTTTATCGGTGGAACCACCATCGGAAACAATAAGTTCGAAATTATATTTATTGCGTATTTCAGGCTTAAATCTCTTTAATTGTTCTTCGATTAGCTTTTCTTCCTGAAAAGTAGGGATAATCAAGCTAAGCTTCACATCAACCTGTTTATTTGCTGAACTTTTATGATTTGGTTCAGCTTTTAGAGCTATTTTATCGTGTTGCTCGTATGATAACCTGTAATGCAACTTTTACCTGTTAAATTATATATAAATTATAAAATTAACTATTTTTTCGTTCTTATTCAACTTAATAATAAATTCGGGGGATACAATTGAGAAAAAACAGATTTATTTGTAATGCATAATATACATATAATGAAACGATACGATACATTGTTTATCAACTGTCTGAATACGAAAAGGGACAGTCTTTTCTTTTGGACATAAAAAATCAAGAAAAAATAATTTGGGAAAATTTTGAAAAAATTGTATTTTTGTTTTCTATTGAAAATGAAATAACTTATTTGGAGATAAAAAATGGCAAGAAGATGTGAGCTTACAGGCGTTGGTCCGATGACTGGCAACAATGTATCGCACGCTAACAACAAAACGCGCAGACGTTTCCTACCGAACTTGCAAAAGAAGAGAATCTGGTTGCCTGAGGAAAAACGTTGGATAACAATCAAAGCTACTGCTCGAGCATTAAAAACTTTGGATAAGAAAGGCTACGCAGCAATGATCAAAGAATTAGCAAAGTAATTTAGCTTAAGACAGTGTATTTTATATGAGCGAAAACGCGGGGGTTTTCGCTTTTTTTTTTAGGAGAATTTTATGTATTGGGGCGAAATAGCGGCATTAACAGCAGCTTTTTTATGGGCAGCAGGTTCGTTTTTATTTACATCGGCAGTCAAGCGAATTGGCAGTATTCAACTCAATATAGACAGGATGACACTTGCAGCAGTATTTATTGCAATTACTATGCTGGCAGCAGGGATTTCTTTCAATTGCACGAAAAACCAATTGTTATACTTAGTCGGAAGTGGAATAGTAGGCTTGATTATCGGCGACACCGCATTATTCAGAGCATTTCGTGAGATGGGACCGCGAATAAGCTTGCTCATTTATTCTTTTAATCCGGCATTTGCAGCGATATTAGCATTTATTTTGTTTGGGGAAAAGCTTCCATTTATTAGCATTATTGGAATTTTTCTAACGCTTTTGGGAATAATACTTGTTGTTACAGAAAAGCCACGAAACGACAACCCAATGAATTTTAAAGTAACATTGCCGGGGGTGCTTTTTGCATTTATTTCGGCGTTAGGTCAAGCGGGAGGGCTAATCTTTGCAAAATACGCTTTCAATGATAGCTACATACATAGTTTTACAGCGACTTTTTACAGAATATCTACTTCAGTCCTGTTGTTTCTCCCTCTGGGGGTTTTGCTGAAAAGATATGTAAACCCTTTCAAATTATACAGCAGAGACAAAAAATCTTTCAAGCAAATATCAATTGCTTCGATAATCGGACCATATCTTGGAATAACGCTTAGCTTTTTCGCAATTTCACACACAAAGCTTGGAATTGCCTCGACATTGCTTGCTACGGTTCCGGTAATGATACTTCCAATGACAAGAATTGTGTATAAAGAAAAATTAACTTTAATTTCAGTTACGGGTGCAATTGTTGCATTTATTGGAATAGCGCTACTATTCGCATAAAAGCAACAAAGTTATTAATTTTCAAACTGTAAAGAGCACATTTGTAGTTAAAGATTACAGCTTCATTATTTTAACAACATTTTCCGGGAGTGATGTTTTTTCGGAAGTTCCGGTAACAAAAATAATTTTCTCACCCTTTTCAAAAATTTTATTATCAACAAGGAAATTGCAGATTGTATTAACTATATCGTCGGAATTATTGAGTTCCTCGAGCCAAAAAGAACGCACACCCCAGATGAGAGCAAGTTTTCGTTGAGTATCTTTAAGTTCGGTGAAAGCAATAATTTCCTGACGAGGTCTGTATTTAGCGATATTAATTGCGGTGAACCCGCTGGTAGTCATAGCAATAATAGCGGAAGCATTCACTTGAGAAGAAACTTCGCAGGAGGCTTTTGAAAGTGCATCGGAAAAATTATGGCGTTCGTCGCTCGGAACAATGCGTGGTTCGAGCATACGATGGAAATTTTTCTCGGTGGTTAGAATAATTCTATCCATATAATTAACGGCTTCGCACGGATAGCTTCCGGTGCTGGTTTCGCCACTAAGCATAACGCAATCAGTTCCGTCGATAACGGCGTTAGCTACATCGCTTGCTTCGGCACGGGTTGGGCGGGGATTTGTAATCATCGATTCAAGCATCTGGGTAGCAACGATTACAGGTTTGCCGTAGTAATTACATTTTTTAATAATGTTTTTTTGGAGAACGGGAACTTCTTCGGCAGGAGTTTCGAGCCCGAGATCGCCGCGGGCAACCATTATTCCGTCTGATTCTTCGATAATTTCATCAATACGTTCGCAGGCTTCGTATCGTTCAATTTTCGAGATTATTCCCACCTTTTTTTTGAAGATTTTCATTGCAGTTTTGAGTTCGATTACATCTTTTGCTGAACGGACAAAGGACAAAGCAACGTAATCAACACCTAACTCTAATCCAAATTTCAAGTCTTCTATATCTTTTTCGGAAAGCGAAGGAGCAAAAGATTTTACACCTGGTGCAATAATTCCTTTGTTGTTCTTTAAATTTCCGCCTTTAATAACTTCGGTAATTATATCGTTGCCAACCACCTGCTTAACTTTCAGAATCAGATAACCATCATCGAGCAGAAGAGTATTGCCAGCCGAAACTTCTTTAACAAGGTCTTTGTAGGTAGTGGAAACGCGGTTTTCGTCGCCTTCTTCGAGGTCGTCGGCAGTAATAATAAATTCGCTGCCGGGAGAAAGAAAAACAATTCCATTTCGCACATTTCGGGTGCGAATTTTGGGACCTTGCAAATCCTGAATGATAGCAATTGGTTTGCCGGTAATTTCTTCGGCACGTCTGATATTGGCAAAAATTTCCTGATGTTGCTGGTGGGTGCCGTGAGAAAAATTAAGCCGGGCAATATCCATTCCGTTGTGGACAAGTTCGACAAGTTTTTCAACATTTGCGGTTGCCGGACCGATAGTGCAAATGATTTTGGTTCTTCTTCTCATTTGGTTCTCTATTTAATTCTACCAATAAATACTGGATTTTCGGCTTTGAGAGTTTCCATAATGCTATAAGCATTTTGTTCGGATGTAATCAAAATTATGCCGATACCTAAATTGAATACTTGTCGCATCTCTTCTTCGGGAACGTTTCCAACTTTTTGAATCAATTGAAAAATAGGAGGACGTTGCCAGCTATCCCAGAAAATTTCTAATTCGAGAGGCTTACGAACAACACGGGAAGTATTTCCAACAATACCACCGCCGGTAATATGAGAGATACCGCTTACAAGCCCTTTTTCAGCCAAAGGATGAACAACGTGCAAATACGAGCGATGGATTTTCAGAAGCTCTTCGCCTAATGAACAGCCTAATTCTTCGATATAATCATCAACTTTATATTTAGCAAAAAGGACTTTGCGGGCAAGAGAATAACCATTCGTATGAAGTCCGTTTGATGGTAAGCCAATCAGGACATCACCCGATTGCACAGAACTACCATTTACAATTTTAGATTTATCGACAACGCCAACAATTGTTCCGCTGACGTCATACTCGCCGTCAGCGTAAATTGAAGGCATTTCGGCAGTTTCGCCACCAATTAGTGCAGTAGAATTTTCACGGCACGCTTTGACAAACCCTGAGATTACCTGTTCGGCAACAGAGGGTTCGAGCCGACCGGTAGCAAAATAATCAAGGAAGAACAAAGGTTTAGCACCGCAGGCAAGAATATCATTAACGCAGTGATTCACAAGGCATTGCCCGACAGTGTCGTGCTTGTTGGCAGCGAAAGCAACTTTTAGCTTTGTTCCGACCCCGTCAGTGCTTGCAACAAGCACCGGCTCGGAATAGCCATCAAATTTTGCTTCGTAAAGCCCGCCGAAAAGTCCAATTTCAGAAAGAACTTTTTCGTTGAAGGTAGTTTTTACAAGAGGTTTTATTCTACTGACTAATTCTTCGCCTGCTTCTATGTTTACTCCTGAGGCTTTGTAAGTTTCGTTCATTTTTTCTCCCAAATCAAAAAAACAAAATTACGATTAAATACAATAAGTTAAAAACAAGAGTTGAACGTTTTTTGATAATTAACAATAATTCATTATTAATTAATATAGTTTGTATGAAAATAAACGGAACTGAATATTGTTCGCTTTGGGAAGAAAACAGTAAAGCTCTATCGATAAGTGCAATAGACCAACGATTATTGCCGTTCAGGTTGGAAATTGCCAAAATTGCAAGTTACAAAGAAATGGTAATGGCAATAAAAGAAATGACAATACGAGGTGCCCCACTGATTGGAATAGGCGGCGCGTACGCAATTATGCTCGCATTGCAAGAGATTGTTCAAAATAAGCAACCTTTTGAAAAGATTAATGAAATTATTTCAGAGATTCGCTCGGCACGTCCAACAGCAGTAAATTTGATGTGGGCAGTTGATAGAGTTGCTTCAAAAATTGATTTTTCGCTTTCGGTTGAGGAAAACTATGAACGCTCACTACAAATAGCCCGGCAAATTTATTCTGAAGAAGTGAGAGCCTGCAAGCAGATTGCAAAATCTGGCTTCGACTTGATAGAAAATTTATATTCGAAATATCAACGACCGCTAAATATTCTAACGCATTGTAATGCAGGCTGGCTTGCAACAGTTGATTGGGGAACAGCACTTGCTCCGATTTATTACGCACACCGGAAAGAAATACCGCTTCACGTGTGGGTAGATGAGACGCGCCCACGCAATCAAGGAGCGAAACTTACTTCGTTTGAGTTGCTAGGCGAAAATATTGCTCACACAATTATTGCGGACAACACAGGTGGCTTGCTTATGCAAACGGGCAAGGTGGACGCTGTAATTGTTGGTGCAGATAGAGTTACAAGCAAAGGCGACGTTTGCAACAAGGTGGGAACTTATTTAAAAGCTTTAGCTGCAAAAGAGCATAATATCCCGTTCTGGGTAGCTTTCCCGACAAGCACAATAGATTGGGAAATAAGTGATTATAGAGAAATACCAATAGAAGAACGCCCGAGCGAAGAGATTGACTATATAGAAGGAGAATATCTGGACAAAATCTGTAAAGTGAGAATTACACCGACTGGCTCGAAATCTCTGAACTATGCATTTGATATAACTCCGAACCAATTTGTTTCGAAGTATATTACTGAACTTGGCGTGTTTGATAGCATTCAAAGTTTAAAAGACGAGAGCTTCACATAAAAAATGGCGGGATGTTTCCCGCCATTTATAAAATCAAGAAAAGCAGATTTACTTTATTAATTTTTGTTTTGCTTTGGGTCGACAGCACTTCCCCATCCATTTATATCAATAGTTTTGGATTCTTCGTTGTCTGTTGTAATGGACACACGAATTGAATTAACACCGATTTGCGTTGGGGTGAATTTTACTTCCAGAGGAGTTTCAGATTTTGGTTTAAGCACATCATTAGCTTTAAGGTTGATTTTAAGAGATTCAGGGTTAGTCTTTATATCCAAAATTTTGATTGGAGCATCAGTATTATTTTTTAGCATAACTTTGGAGCTTGCTTCCTGCAAATAGTAGAGTTCGTTGAAAGGAATATATTGAGGCACAACAACAATCGGACGGAACACATTTGCTTTGATATAGTAGTAGAAAGATTTTTTCTCGGGGTCGGTGGATTCAATCATAATGCTTTTGACAACGTTATCGGAATAACCGGTAATATTCAAAGTAATGTCTAAATTAGCAGAATCGCCGGGAGGAAGAATCTTTTTGTCGAGCGGAGCAGTAGTGCAACCGCATCCCGGTTTCACATTAATAATGTGGAGTTCCTCGTTGCCTCTGTTGTAAATTTTGACAGTTGCTTTCAGAGGGTTATCGGTTGATTTGACCTTGCCCCAATTATATTCATTTGGTGGGAAAATTTCAAGTTTTGGCTGGGAGTAAGCAACAACACTCAAACCGATAAAAACTAAGAACAAACCTAATAATCTTTTCATAACAAACCTTTAAACATTATTGATGAAACTAACAAACAAACTTAATAAAAAAAATAATATTATCAAATTATGGTTGATTTTTCAGCAACATAAAAGTATCCCTGATTGCGTAAGCAGAGCCGACAACGCCGATACCACCTTCGACACTACCAAGCAACGGATTGACCGAATTGACACCAACGTTTTGCAAATACCAGCGAACTAAGTTCCAGTCTGCTGCCATAATAGTTACTTCGTGTTTGCCAAACCATTTGAAAGCTGACCACACAACACGGGTTTTTGTATTCGGAATTAAACCAGAAACAGATTGTTCTTTGTATCTATTTTCATTAATAAATGGATTATACACTCTTCTATTTTTTTCATTAGTAGGGGGCTCGAGATATTTACCATATTCAAGAGTATCCAGGCAAGTTTCAACTATAATATAATAATCGAACCCAGGTGCTCGTGTCCATGAAATCGAGTCGCTTTGAGGCAAATTAATAGTATCTTTTGGATATTGTATAGTTTTGTTGACGCGGGTTTGCCAAAAAATTTCAGAAGGAGTAGTAGTTTTGCCGCTTAGAATTTTTCCGTCGGGCAGTTTTACTTCAATTGAGTATTCAGTATTTGGTTTCACTTTATAATTAGCGTCCGGGTAGTAATAGCCGGGTTTTAAAGTATCATAGTTGAACAGAAGAGGGAACACATGTCCATCGCCTTTGACCAAGACTTCTGCATTTTTGATAAAAGCCTGATAATGATTATATTTAGCAGAGATTGGCTGAGTTTTTAGTACTGCAATATTTTGGATTGGCTCGCCTACAAGCAAAACTGCTTCCAGAACAACATCGGGTTTGTAATCGGTTGGGACATCATCACCGCAAGCAGCAAGAAACACCAACGAAATCAATATATATCTGAGTTGTTTCATTTATCCTCCTAAAATTTAATTTCATAAGAAATAGTTGGTAAAATCGGGATTAATCGCACATCTTCAACTTTTGTTTCTTCATCCTGAAGATTATAATATCTGAACCATATATCGCGGCGGTTATAAACATTGTAAATATCAAAAATAAGCTTGGAATCGAGACCATAGGTTTTGAATGAATACGTAGCATTGAGATTGAGCTGATGAGAAGGAGGAAGACGCAACCCATATCTTTGAGAAGGAACAATTTTGCCACGACCATAGGTTTGATTAGGGAAGAAAGATTGAAATCGCGATGTCGCCCCAGTGTAGGATTGCCCGGATTGGAAAGTGAAGGTGGCTCCGATATCCCATCTTTCAGATAAATTATATTGCATAACAACTTTAAAATCGTGCAAACGGTCGTATTTTGGTCTGAATTCACGTCCATAATTAATACTATCGAATTTAGCCCGGATATAACCGAGAGCATACCCAGCCCAACCGGTAAGACGTCCAACCCGTTTTTGCAAGAAAACTTCGAAACCATAAGAATATGCGTTCCCAATGTAGAAGACATCGCGGACGTTCGAACCCTGAAGAGCATTTTGGTTTAGTTCGCTCACATTTCTGTATTTTTTATAGTATATGTCGAAATTCAAATCAAAGTTCTGGAAAGGTTTTGTTTCGACGCTAAAAATATAATGGATAGCACGGCTTGCAGGAACAGTGGAATCAGTTGGCAACCAGGTATCGAAGAATGAGAAGTCAGGTTGAGTGGCAAGACGTAAATTCTGGCTAAACACTCCCCAAGCAGCCTTCAAAGAAATATTATCAGTTAAAGTGTATCTCAAAGCCAAGCGTGGGTCAATCAAAATTATATCTCTCATTTCCCAATAGTTTGCCCGCAATCCAGCCTGAATAGCAAATAATTCTATCGGTGAATAACTCATCTGAGCGTAAGCTGAATAGTTGTAGTCCTTTACTTTCAAGTTTGTAGTTCCGGCTGACGAACCAACCTGAGTGCTATCAGTTTCACCGGTGAAATTTTGGAGGAACTGAAAATTGTAGTTGTTAACTTCCAAGCCGAAATTGTGAGTAATCTTTTCATTAGTAAACCATTCGAAATTTAATTTTGCAGAATAATCAGTGATTGAATTTTCAATCAGAAATTGATAACCGGTTTGGTCGCCGGTGAAATTATTAAAATAATGGCTTGCACTAAGATTTAAGTTAGCAAAAAGAGAGTTGGAGAAAATATGTGTCCAGTTCATAGAAGCAAGTCTATTTCCAATGGATAAATCCATACTAATTCCGAAAGTGCTCACATCAAGATTATCTTTGCTCATAAATCCACTTAAAGAAAATTTATCGTTATCTCCAATATCTTGGGTGATTTTAGCATTCACATCATAGAAATTGAAGTCCGGGATAGGTTGCTCGGGATTATTGTCGATGAGGCTTTTGACGAGTTCGAAGTAAGTGCGGCGTCCACCAATAAACCACGAGCCGTGCCCGATAGGTCCTTCCAGTGTGGCACGCGAAGAGATAGCACCAATAGATGCCAATCCTTGAGTTTGACTTCTATCGCCATCTTTCTGAGTGATGTTCAGCACAGCCGAAAGTCGCCCACCATACTGAGGTTCGAAGCCACCTTTTATGAGTTCGACATCTTTGATAGCATCTGTGTTGAAAGTAGAAATAAATCCGAACAAATGAGTTGGATTATAAACTGTGGAACCATCTAAAAGAACTAAATTCTGGTCGGGTGAACCACCACGGACATATAATCCGCTGGAAATCTGGGAAGAGGTGAGCACACCTGGTAAATATTGCAAAGAACGGAAAACATCTGATTCGCCTCCGATACGAATTTCTTTGATTGTTTCCACAGGGACATTTACTTTGCTAATCATAACTTGCCTTTGCTCAACTTCACGCTCTGCTTCGACAAGGACATCTTCTTTCCTTACAGCGGTTTGCTTCAATGAAATATCGAGGCGAAGCTCTTCGTTGGCTTTCAGATTTATTTTTCGCTCGAAACGCTCGTAACCCAAAAATGAGACTACAAGAGTGTAGCTACCCGGAGGAATACTCGAAATGCTGTAGAAACCGTTTTTGTTTGTTCTTGTTCCGAATTTTGTGTCCATGAGCATAACGGTAGATGAAATGAGCGTTTCCTTGCTTTTATCATCACGGACAAATCCAGCTATTGATGCAGTATTGGGCGCGTTTAAATTTGCACTGAGATTAAAGAAAACGAGCACGCTTAACAGACAGATTGAAATAATTAGTTTCATAGTTCCTTTAAATTATTGAATAATTACAGAACTAAAAACGTAAAAAGTTATTAATAGTTTCAAAAAAAATTAAAGTTTACAATAATTAACGTGATTATCAGTGTATTATTAATTTATTATTAACAAATTCAGATATAGATATTAAGTAGATAAATACCGGAGAGTGTATGAAAAAAAATCTGTTGATGTTGTTTTTGCTACTTTCAGCTACAAAATTATTTGCTATTGAGCCATTACTGTTTAAGCCACTTGTAGGAAACACATTTGAGCCACGTGTCGGGACGATTTACAATATAGACGATGAAAAATTGAGGCTCGATATAGGCACTTCGATTGATTTAAGCACACTGCATAAATCAGATTCGGCAGAAGTGCGGTTAGGCGGTGATTTTTTTACCTATACCCGATTGCGTTCAGTTGGACATTTTAAATTTCCTGTAGAAGCGAGCGATTATTTTTTTGGTGCAAATGTATCAGGCAAGAGCTATTTACTGGAGCAACCATTTGAATGGCGCGTAAGAATAGCTCATATATCAGCACATTTAGTAGATGGATTTGCAAGCGATAGTGTGTTTTTGCAACGTCCTTTCAGCTACAGCAGAGAATTTGTCGAGGCAATCGGAGCGATACGGTATAAAAACGTAAGATTTTATGGCGGAACCACTTTTATATTTTCCACGTTACCGAAAAATCTGGGCAAATGGGTGCCTCAATTTGGGTTTGACGGAGAGTATAAATTCTGGCGGAATTTATACCTATCGTATGGCTACGACTATAAAATCAGCAGGATAAAGCAAATTACAAGGCTAAATGCAACCGGTCAGTTGGGAGTAATATTTAAATCTACGATGAAAACAGGAATTGGATTTTATATATACAATCACAATGGCTGGAACGAACACGGAATGTTTTATGATAAAAAATTAAATTATTCAGGTATAGGATTTCAATTAATATTTTGAAATTACAAAAAAATTTCGTTGATTTGAAAATTGTGTTTTTATTATCTTTTTAGAATAAGGTTAGATATATGGCAAGAAGTGTTAACCGTGCCACATTAGTTGGCAATATTGGGCAAGACCCAGAATTACGCTCCACCCCAGGTGGAAGGAACGTATGCAGTTTCCGTATGGCAACATCCGAAGCTTATAAAGACAGCAACGGAGAATGGAAAGAAATCACCGATTGGCATACTGTTGTGTGCTGGGATAATTTAGCAGTGCAAGTTGCTGAAAACTTCCGCAAAGGCACAAAAGTATATGTCGAAGGAAAGATTAAGCACCGCAGCTACGAAGGTAAAGACGGTGTTACTCGCCACGTAACAGAAGTCATTGCTAACACCGTTATTTCGCTTGGTAGTCGTAAATCAAATGATAATCAGGAAAAAGACGCTTACGACGAACCAGAGTTCGAAGAAGGCACTCCAGACGACGACGTGCCATTTTAAGGTTCAATGAAAAAAATTGTACTTTTTGATATAGATGGTACTATTTTAAATGTCGAAAGTTCTCTCGCCAGAAGTATCTTTATTGATGCTTTTGGCGAGATGTTTAGTATAGATATTTCTAAAAGCATACCATCATTTCACGGAAAAACAGATTTACAAATCATTGCAGATATTGCCAATTTATATGGTATTGATTACAGCAACGAAATTGAGCAAATCTGGAATAATATTTTTGAAAAATTCGAACAAAGAATTTCGAAAGAAAGCATAACGATTTTGCCGGGTGCGGCGGAACTAATCGAAGAGATAGAAAAAGCAGATAATTTTGAATTGGGATTGGTTACAGGCAATTTTCGAAAGAATGCTTATTTAAAGTTATCGCTGGTTGGTTTGGACGAGTATTTTCCATTCGGTGGATTTGGGGATGATTGCCCGGACCGTAACAAATTACCTTTAATAGCGATTGAACGAGCAAAGAAAAGCAAAATCATTGATGAGACCTACCCTATTTCTAATTCAGTGATTATAGGCGACACCTTTCGCGATATTCAGGCTGCAAAAAGCAACTCGCTCAAAGCGGTTGCAGTAGCCACCGGCAAAGCACCATCCAGCGAATTGCGTCGCTATACACCAGATGTATTGTTTGAAGATTTATCTGATTACAAGAAAGTATTTGATTGTTTGAACAAATTATAAAAATTATGAAAAGAATTGTAATTGCAATAGATGGACCTGCGGGCTCAGGAAAAAGTTCTTCGGCAAAGATAGTAGCAGAGCGACTTGGATATATTTACATAGACACAGGTGCAATGTATCGCGCTGTAACACTTGAAGCGTTGCGTCGAGGAATAGCTGAAAACGAAGAAAAAATATGTAATATTCTTGATGAAATAAAAATTGAACTTCGCACTTCACCGCAGGGACAAAGAACAATTCTCAATGGCGAAGATGTTTCGGATGATATCCGGTTGCCGGAAGTAACGCGGTTGGTGTCGCCGGTGAGTGCAATTGGATGTGTGCGTGAAAAGCTTGTGGCAGAGCAAAGGCGTATCGGGGAATGTGGTGGAATAGTAATTGATGGACGCGATATTGGAACAGTTGTTTTTCCAAATGCAGAGCTGAAAATATATCTTGTTGCTTCCATTGAAGCACGAGCCGAGCGGCGGGCAAAGGAACTGCGAGAAAAAGGTATTCCTGTAGAAATCGAAGAAATAAAAAAACAAATTATTGAACGGGACAATTATGACAGTAGCCGGGCGATTAGCCCGTTGCGAAAAGCAGATGATGCTATTTTGATAGATACATCAGAGATGACATTGGAGCGGCAATCGGAAATAATCATTGAACTTGCTAATAAAATTATAAATTCATAAGTTAAGAAAAAAAAATTTTGTCAATAAATAATATTATGTTATTTTTGTAATCCGTTTATTTTATAAATTTTTATGTTGTTTGATATTATTTAAAATAACTATAAAAGCGAGGAAAAATGAATTATACGGGTCCAAAGGTCAAATTATCCAGAAAATTAGGGATAAATTTAACCGTTAAAGCAAAAAAATACAGCAGCAAGAAGCCAAATCCTCCAGGACAGCACGGTGCTGCGAAAAAACGTGCAAAGCTATCGGACTATGGACGTCAGTTACTCGAAAAACAGCGTCTTCGTTTGCAATATAACGTATCAGAAAAGCAAATGGGCAACTACTACAAGAAAGCAACAAGAATGCAAGGCAACACAGCCGAAAACCTTGTGCTTTTGCTTGAAACCCGCCTTGATGCTGTAGTATATCGTGCAGGATTTGCTCGCTCGATTTATGCTGCCCGTCAGTTTGTTAAGCATGGTCATTTCTTGGTGAACGGACGTCGTTTGGATGTGCCATCATATCAGGTAAAGACTTCTGATGTTATTCAATTGCGCGAAAAGAGCCGCAATATCGAAGCATTTCAGGAATCAATCCGCAATTCTGCTCCACCTGCTTATATTGAAGTATCGAAAGCAGATTTTTCGGCAAAATTGCTCTATCCACCAAAGAGAGAAGAAATTCCTGTTCAATGCGAAGTTTCACTTGTTGTAGAGTATTATTCGAGATAATTCAATCAATATATTACTCAAAGCCCGCTATTTTTTGAAATGGCGGGTTTTTTATTCAAAAATATTAAAATACTTTGTTTATTTATTCGATATTAGCATAAAAGTGTAACAATTTGGAGGTGTGTTATGTTCTGGACTCCTGAACTTGCAGCATATTTGGAAGATGCACCCTGGCCGGCAACAAAAGAAGAACTTTTCGATTACGCGATGCGTTCGGGCTGCCCGCAACAGGTGCTTGATAATATTGCTGAACTTGAAGATAGCGATGAACTGATTGAGGGAATGGAAGATTTGTGGCCTGAATACGAAGATATTGCTAACGAAGAATATTTTTATAACGACGACGAAGAAGAACAATACATTTAAGCAAACAGTCGGGGCTTATCGGAAAGCCCCGATTTTGTTTGCGTTGCTATGTCACATTACTTGACTAGTGTTATTGGTATGGCAACAGTTTCTTTTTGATTTGCAAGACGTACGAAATATTTTCCTGCACTAATTTGGTTGAGTTCAATTAAATTAGTGGACAGTTTTCCTTCCTTTACTATTTTACCATCGAGTGAAATAATAGAAAAATCATCAAAACTTTGGTTATTTGTTTCGATTTTTATAAAAGATGAAGCTGGATTGGGGTAAACTTTTATCATTTGTGCTAAATCGTTTACGCTTGCGATTGAATTTACCCAAACAGAAACGAAATCGTTTGCTGAAAAGTCGAAGTTATTTATTAATGCAGCAATAAATACATCATTATCAAAATAATTTATCCAGAGCATTCCTTCAACTTTTTTGCCTGTATTGATTGTATTGACTGGATGATTGTCTGCAGTTTTGAATTCGTAAATATTTCCATCATAAGCTGATACTCTGAATTTTGTGCCATCCGGATTGAACACTAATTCGCGCGGACCGTCCCAACCAGTTGTGCCAACTTCGTATTCGAAAGATTCGTCATTATCGAGAGAATATCTGAATACCTTATGTTTTCCGTTTGATACAATATAGAGCTGGTTATTTTTAATTTCAAAATAATTGCCGAATGAACCAGCAGCATAGGACTTAATTTCTTCTTTTGTAGATAAATCGTAAACTGTTACGTAGCTATCTTCGGCGCCAGTGCCTTCGTTAAGCACATACAATTTATCGTTGAAAATCTGGCACATTTGCGTATTCATTTTTGTTTCGATAGTATCTTTTGCTTCTTTTGTGGCAAGGTCGATAGTAATCACATAATTGTGCTCGGGAGTCCAGGAGCCGGGAGGAGTGATGCGAGCAGAAACATAGAGCAATCCATTATAGATGGATAATCCATAAACGGTGTGTTGAAATTCTATTGAATCGAGAAGGCTACCATCTGTAATATCATATTTCCAAATATATCCATTAGTTTGAATGTAAAGGAAATTGTTGTCAAAAAGAGCTCTTACAGGAAAGCTATTCAAGCCGAAAGGAAATTCGATTATTTTCGAAGCCGAAAGCGGTCCCATCCCAAGTGGGTTGTTGCGCCAAAGCGATGGACGTTCGTCTGTGTTGGGGTCGAAGTTGCCGTCGAAATTAGCATCAACACCTTTGCATAATACATAAAAATCAGTATTATAGTTGTAAATCATAAATGGCTGAGAGCCAACTGATACATTATTTTGAGCATTTAAACAGAAAATGCTGACAAACATTAATGCGAAGAACGCATAGAAATGCTTCATACAAAAAACCTCCAATTATTATTATATCTATAAAATCTGAAGGAAATGAAAGAGAAAGTGTGTTCTTTCGCTTCCCTCATTCATCAGTTTGCGCTGATGTACCACACCGGGTGGTCAATGAGCATTGCAAATCGGTCTTCTGACTTGAGCATCGAACCCTTGTGCTTTGCCTTCCCATTCTATTTGAACAGTGGCTGCTTGCTCGAGGGCAAGCGAAAAGCCAAAGTAGCTCTTACAGCGGCGCAACCGTACAGGATTTTCACCTGTTTCCCGTGCATTTGCAATGGCATTATTTTCAAAAATAGAAAAATAATATTTATCTGCAAAGTAAAATAACTTTTACAATCAATAAAAGACCTTTTAATAAATAAATCATTGATAAATAATCACTTAAATCTCAATGAGGATACTGGTTTTATTTTTGCCGCAATCACTGCGGGCAGAATTGATGCCAGCACCACTAATACAAATGTAATTGAAGCAACAACGGCATAATGCACTGGTGAAATAAGAATCGGCAAAGAATCTAAAAAGTATATCTCGCCTTTGAGATGGATGAATTTATACTGTTGCTGCAAAAAACAGAATAGAAACGACAAAACACATCCCGCAGCAACACCATAGAGCCCAATCTGAAATCCTTGATAAGCAAATATCTTGATAATTCCCATTTTGCTTATGCCCAAGGTTCTTAAAATACCAATAGTGCGGGTTTTTTCGATGATAGTTATTATTAAAGTAGTGATAATATTAAGCATCGCAACAAGTGAAATAATACCCAGCACCAAAGGAATAGGCTCTCGTTGAAGTTCAATCCACGCAAATAATGATGAGTGTATTTCATAATAGGTCAAAGTCCAATACGGGAAGCCTAAGAAATCCATAACTGATTGCGAAACTTCGCTTGCTTTGTTTATATCCTTGATGAAAATTTCAATTTTATTTGCAGAATTTGGAGGCATTCCATAGAAATTTCGAGCGGTAGTCTCAGGCAAAAGCACAAGAGTTTCATCATAACTTGTCATTCCGGTTTTGTAAGTACCAACAATTTTAAATTTCTTAATCTTGTAATTTGTAATGTTATCCTTAATGTTGATAGCGTACAAATTCACAAAATCACCTTTTTGAAGTGCAAGTTTTCTAAGCAATGGTTCGCCGACAATAATTTCATTAGCACTATCACTTGAAAAATGATTATTTCCGGAAATAAGTTTAGAAAATCCATTAGGGTCGAACTTTGGATTGAAGGTTCTGAACATTACGCCATCAACAAAGTTAGCGGACCGGACAAGTCCTTCGCCTTCGATAATCGGATGAACAGCAGAAATAATATCGAAATTAGTTTTTATTTTTTCAGAAATTTCGCGGACATTACTGAACGGGTCTTTGTTATAGCTGAATACAACTATATGAGAGGTGAATTTTGTAGTATTATTCCGAAGTTCATTTTCGAAACCGTGAAGAATGGCTAAGCTTAGCAATAATGCGATGACACCCAGCATAACACTAAGAAGCGACACCAATCGAGCAAAGCGAAGAAATCTACTTTTTCGTGATTTTGCAATTGCAGAAGAAATGTATCTGTATAAGTTCATTTACCACTCAAAAAAACAGAAAATTGGATAAATATTAATGTATAAATTAACAAATATAAATTAATTTTTATTTCAATAAATATTTTTATTCTGCGTTTCTAATTTAATTATTATTAACAAAATAGCAGTTCTTTGATGGAGAAAAAATACAAGATTTTAGTTACAAATGATGATGGAATAGATTCACCCGGCATTTACGCATTGGCAAGTGCTGTTTCGCAATTGGGAGAAGTTGTGGTAGCAGCACCGGATCGCCAGCAAAGTGCAGTTGGACACGCTCTAACAGTTGCACGACCATTGAGAGTAACAAAGGTAAAGCGGAACGGTTCGCTTTTCGGGTATGCAATTGATGGGACGCCATCGGATTGTGTGAAAATTGCGTTATCGAATCTGTTGGAAGAAAAGCCTGACTTAGTAATTTCCGGAATAAATCACGGACAAAATACTGCAATAAATATACTATATTCGGGAACAGTTGCGGCAGCAACTGAGGGAATGCTTGCAGGTATTCCGTCGATAGCAATTTCGGTGGCATCGCACGATACAAGTGTTCCAATGGATGCAGCAGCAGAATATGCTCTGATCATTGCGCGAAAGTTGCTTGAAAGCGATTTGAAACCAAATTTTTTGCTTAATGTAAATGTCCCCGCAATTCCAAAAGAAAATATTCTTGGTATAAAAGTTGCTAAACATAGTTCATCGTATTGGAAAGATACTTATGAAATGAGATTAGATCCTTTTGGACGAAAGTATTATTGGTTTGCTGGTGAATATTGCTTAGAAAGCGATGATAATCTGGAAACTGACGATGCTGCATTAGCAAAGGGCTATGTTACGATTACACCTGTTCATTTCGATTTTACCAAATACGATACATTATCAAAATTAAAACATTTTGAGGACAAGTGATGGCAAAGGTAATTGCAGTTGAGGATATACAAGACGGAATGATAATAGCCGAACCTATTGTAAATCGTTACGGACAGGTTCTTCTTGCATCGGGTGTTGTGCTTTCGCAGCAGCACGCAACTTTTCTGAAAACCTGGAACATTCGGACGATAAAGGTAACTGCCGGAGCTGAAGACGAAGAAACATCAGAAATTTCGGAAGAGATGCAAAAACAAATTTTAGAAAGCATAGCCCAAAGAACATCCTGGACACCACGTATTCCAATAGAAGAGGATTTATTCAAAGTTGCTGTCTTTCATCTTGCCAAAAAATTGTCTAACCCGGTGAAGAAATGATATGGATATTTTAAATAAATTAATAGCTCGTGCCGATGAATTCCCAACCTTGCCGACAATCTATTCGACTTTGTCGGATGTAATGTCGAACCCTCGTTCAACAGCACAAGATGTTGCAAATATTATTGCAGAGGACCAGGCTGCAGCGGCAAAAGTATTGAAAGCAGCAAATTCGCCGATTTATGGGTTTCGTGGGAGAATTTCAACAATTTCGCAGGCGATTATTTTTATAGGATTTGAGGAAGTGCGTAATCTCGTCATTGCGATGGGAATAATTGATGTGTTTCGCAATATGAAAGGCAATTTTCCGATAAATCCGGTAGATTTGTGGAAGCATTCAATAGCGGTGGGAATTATTACTCGTTTGCTTGGAAAAACACTACGAATAACCAATCTCGAAAATTATTTTCTGGCAGGAATTCTGCACGATATAGGGAAATTACTTTTCCTGAAATTTGTACCTGATGAATATGCAAAATCAATTGAATACGCTATGGAAAAGAACCTACCAGCTCGTGAAGCCGAGAATGCAGTATTAGGGGTTAATCACATTATTGCTGGTGAGATATTAGCAGAGAAATGGAAATTGCCGCAATCTTTGAAAGATGCTATAAGATACCATGCAGTAGGAAAAGTAGATAGTCCAAACAATGTGCTTGTTGGCTGTGTTCATATTGCGAACACAGTTGCTTCTTTGCTCGAGCTTGGACAAGCGGGAGATGATATTGTTCCTACACCAAATCTTGATGCGTGGAAAGCGTTGAACTTACCTGATAATTTTTGGTCGAAAAACTACGATACTTTGTTGCTTGAATACGATGCAGCAATCGGTATTTTTCTTTTAAATTGATGTTTAGTTTTATTGAATAAATAAATGAGCAACGAAGAACATCCTGAATACCTGCAAAGCATATACTTTGATGCTATACAGGAGTTTTTAGAGGTAAACAGGAATTTCAAGAGATTACCTGATATTCTTGGAAATGGTCTGAATGTATTAATAAAATTCCCTAATTCAGTTTCTTCGGCGATTTATCTTGCGAAAAACAACACTCTTGAATGGGAGTTGAACAGCTACCTACCTGAAACAGAAAAAAACAATATAGAACAAATTTTCAATTCTTGCGTTCAAAATGGAATAATCAGCGAAGCACTTGCGAATGGCTCTATAGCTTATGGTTCATCAAATTTCGATGGACTGGCTTCAGTAGCAGTTCCTTTAGTCGCTTCATTTGGAGTGATAGGGATTAGTTTAATAAATACTAATGATAACACGCCGGTAACAAATGATCTAAAAATTGCTACTACACTATTTTCAAGAGTTCTCTCTGCAAGTATGGAAAATGTATTGTTGCAACAAAAATTACATGCAACCAAATCAAGTTTGGAGCAGATGGTTGCAACAAAAACTATGGATTTAGCTCAAAGCCGACGTGAATTGAATGCGATTTTCGATGCAGTACAAACCGGCATAATTCTTCACGACTGGGATACATTCGAAATCACGAAAATTAATCCAGTTGCAGAAGAGCTCATTCAATTAGAAGAAAAAGAAATACTTGGAAGAAAAATATACGATTTTCTTGAAAAAATTGATTACAACGACCCTGATTTCTCTTCCGAAGAGTATAAAAATTTCGAATCCCATTTAATTAATTCAAAGGGTGAAAAAATTCCGATAATCCGCACAACTTCTTTTGTCAGCATTGGCTCGACAAAGAAAAGAATTGACTGTTTTATTGATATTACCCAAATCAAAAAATATCAGGAAGAACTGAAACAAATAAACCAGACATTAGAACTTAAAGTAGAAGAACGAACGCAAGATTTGCAAATATTAGTTAAAAAGCTAAAGGATGAAATAGAGCAACATAACAAAGTGCAAAAGGAATTAAAAATAATGCTCGATAAGGAAAAAGAACTTGGGCAAATGAAAACGCGCTTTGTCAGTATGGTGTCTCACGAATTTCGTACGCCGCTTACAATTGTTCGTTCTGCGGCGCAAATGCTTGGGAAATATAAGGATTCCCTTTCAGAAGAAGAAAAGCACGATTACTTATCCAGAATAATGAAAACAGTAGATAATTTAACCGATTTAATCGAAAATATGTTATTTATCAGCAAAGAAAAAGATAAAATAGTTGAAGCAGACAATATAGAACAAATAGATTTAATTCAATTCACAGAAAATCTAATCAATGAATTTCAGACCACTCTGCTGCAAAAAAGAGAAATATTTTTCATTAATATCGGTTACAAAAATACAGTTGAAACAAATGAACGATTGCTAAGGTTAATACTACTCAATTTACTTTCGAATGCAGCAAAGTATTCTCCGCCGAGCACACCGATAGATATTAAATTATATTTCAACGAAGATAATTTTTCTTATGCCATTCGAGATTATGGAATTGGTATTCCGGATGACGAACAGGAAAAGATTTTCGATTTATTCTATCGTGCTGATAATGTTGGGAAAATATCAGGTAGTGGTATAGGATTGCAGGTAGTACTAAATGCAGTAATAATGCTCAATGGCAAATTAGATTTCACAAGTAAAATTAACAGGGGAACTACATTTACAGTATCAATTCCATATAGTGCAGGGAATTAATATGAAAAAGAAAGTATTAGTAATTGAAGATGAAGAGGAAATCAGAAAAGACATCGCTAAGATACTTAGTATCAATGGGTTTGAGGTATTTCAGGCTAATAACGGGAAAGAAGGAATTAATGTTGCACTAACTGTTATCCCAAACCTGATTATTTGCGATATTATGATGCCGGAAATGGATGGGCTATCCGTTCTGCAAGAACTGAAAAAGTATCCTTCTACTGAATTAATACCATTTATTTTTCTTACAGCAAAATCATCACGCCAGGATATACGCGAAGGGATGAATCTCGGAGCAGATGATTATATCACCAAACCTTTTGATTTCGATGAACTGATTGCAGCAGTGCATAAACGTATAGAAAAAGCTGAAGCAACAGAAAAAAAGTTCAACTCAAAATACGAGATGCTTGCTAATAGTTTGCGAAGTTATATGCCTCACGAAGTTCGAACACCTCTGAATATTATTTTGGGATTATCTGATTTTTTGCGAAAGCACTACGACCAAACGTCGTATAATGAGGCACGTAGTATTCTGCAAAACATTAATGAATCTGCAAAACGAATACAAAGATTATTTGAGAATTATCTTTTTTTCTCGAAATTACAATTAATTATTTCGAACCCTGACGAAGTTGCAAAATTGCGTCAGAAAAAAACTCCGCTTGCAGATTTTCTAATTCGGGATATAGTGGTTTATTCAGCAGGAAATGCAGGACGGTCGAACGATATTGAACTTGATTTGGAAGAAGCAAATTTGGCTGTCCCCGAAGATTTATTTATGAAAACTATCGAGGAAATACTCGATAATGCTTATAAATTTTCTGAACGTGGGAAACCAATTAAAATCAACTCAAATATTTCAAACGACTATTACTTTATTCATATAACAGACTTTGGTCGCGGAATGACTCTTGAACAAATTTCAAGTATCGCACCGTATATTCAATTCGAACGAGATATTTACGAACAGCAGGGATCGGGGCTTGGGCTTGCAATTGTCAAAGCAATAGCAAAAATCGTTGGTGGCGAAATCCTGATAAAAAGCCAGCCAAACGTTTATACAACTGTTACAATTAAATTCCCAATATTGAAATCTGAAAAATGAACTTCACAGGTTGCATAATTGCAAAAAACGAAGAAAAGAACATTGCAACAGCAATTAGTTCGTTGCAACCTGTTTGTTCTCAAATAGTAGTTGTCGATACCGGCTCGATTGACAATACAGCAAAAATTGCAGCTAACTCAAATTGCGAAATTTACTTCAAGAGATGGAACAATGATTTTTCGGAAATGAGGAACTTTGCACTGAGATTTGCCCGATTGGACTGGATTATTTTTCTTGATGCCGACGAAGTATTGCTTCCTCTTTCGATGGAGAAATACGGTAAGATATTTCAAGATGACAGAGTTGGTGGAGTGTCCTGCATAATTAAAAATTATCTCACAGATGATAAATCAAGTTTTATTGAGCACCGTTACACACGCATTTTCAGAAATCATCCAAAAATTCGTTATAGAGGAGCCATTCACGAACAAATTTCTGAAAGTATTATTGAACTTGGCTTGGATATTTATGAAAGTGATATAACAATTGAGCATTTTGGCTATATAGATAATTCAACAGAAAAAAAACAACGCAATTTAGAGCTCATAAAGAAAGAACTTTCGCGGCAACCATCCGATTATTTGCTTTTTCATCTCGCAAATACTGAATTTTCTATGAACAATTTGATAAATGCCAAAGAAATTTTTCTAAAAATTCTTTCTTCACGTGAGCTTTCAACTGAAAATTTAGAACTTGCTCAACTCCGGTTATTTCAGATAGCAACAAGCTTGAATGACTGGAAATATATTCTGGAACATCAGAATTATATTTTTACGAACAGAAATTACGAAGGATTGAAACAGTTTATTCTTTCGGCGTGCTTTATGCACCGCAAGCAGTGGGAAAAGTCGTATCATTGCTTGCTTGCGGCAAAGGAATGCAATTCGAGCCTTGTCGAACAGGAACTGCTAAGAAAATCAATTGAAGCGGTCGAAAAATACATTGATTTCTATTAGTCTGCTTTTCCAACGTTTTTATTTTTTTGTTTGATTGCGTCAATTTTTGCAATTGTTTGCTGTCGAAGTTCTTCTAAGGAGCGTGCCGAAAGCATATGCAAGGCTTCTTCGCGTAATTTTCCCCATTCGTCGTGCACCGGGCAGGGTTCATCAACGGAGCAATTTGGGAAACCGAGCACGCACCGATGAAAAACACCAGCCCCATCGATTGCTTCAACAATATCAATAAGCTTTATTTCCTTCGGGGAACGTGCTAAATAAAACCCACCGGATTTGCCTTTGCGAGAACCAACTATTCCACTTTTAGTAAGTGTTTGAAGGATTTTTGAGGTGAATTCTTTGGGAATACCAATTTCTTCCGAGATTTCGAGGGCAGAGGTAAGCGACTGTTCGTCTTTATAGGCTAAATAAAGAACTGCCTGAAGAGCTAATTCGCACTTTTTAGAAAAAATAACTGTCATCGCTTTCTTTAAATATATTAATGATATTTTAGTAAAATTAAGTATTTTTAAAATAATTGAAAAGTCTAAAATCTTTATGAAAAGTTTAATTATAATATTACTTCTAGTATTTTCGCTGAATTGCTATAGTCAGGGAACTGCTGGCAATACGGCTGCGTTCGAAACACGCGATATAGTCGATATGCCGACAGCCGGAGTAATTCCGAAGGGAGACTATGCGGTTGATTTAGTGTATTTCGACGGTGGCGGGCTGGCGTTTACATTCAATTATGCGCTTTGGAGAAATTTTAATATTGGCGCGGCACTTTCTGCACAAAATTTTGTTGGCTCCGGTGAAATTACTTTGCAAAATATTCCGGCAATATTGCTAAAGTATAGATTTGTCAATGAGACAATTGAAGTGCCTGCATTTGCGATAGGTCTATCCACACGTGGTGCGGGAACATATTCAAACAGTTCGAACAAATATGCGGTTTCGTCGCCGGGTGTTTTCCTTGCTTTAAGCAAAAATTTTCGCTGGGATTTGGGCTCGCTTGCCACTCACGCCGGGTTTAATTATTCATTCGAGAACGTTACAGATGATTTTTTTATTAACTATTATGCTGGAATTGAGCAATCTATTGGAAACCGGGTTGCTTTGAACGTTGAATACAATGCAGGCGCGTTCGAATGGAAAGCCGGAAGAACAAAAGGAAAGGGCTTTTTGAATGCATCTTTGCGTTATTCGCTTGGTTATGGGTTTACTCTTCAGTTTCAATTCCGGGACCTGTTGAATAATTTCAAAAATTCGGATGAGATTACAAGATATTTTGGGATTGAGTGGGTAGGAAAACACTGATGGATGCCGAAGACTTACATAATTATTGCCTTGGGTTGCCAAATGTAACTTTCGATTTTCCATTCGATGAGGACACAATTTGTTATAGAATTTGCAACAAAATTTTTGCACTTGCATCGCTCGAGAGAGTGCCGCTAAGGGTAAATCTAAAATGTTCGCCAGATATTATTGATGAATTACGAGAGAAATTCAGTTGCATACAACCGGGCTACCATATGAACAAACGCAATTGGAACACGGTTGTTTTTGATGGGGCATTATCTTATTCGGCATTAGGAACTTTAATTCAGCACTCTTTTGCAATGACTTTCCGTTCCCTTCCAAAAAAGCAACAGGCAATTGCAGTAGAGCAATCACCTGAAATTCTTGAAATTATAGATAATTATTCGACAATAGATTTGGGCAAATTACGCTAAAATTGGATTGGCAAGCCAGTTTTAAGAGATTCGACAGCGTAGAAAGTTGCTTCGGTAGTTTTTATTATTTCTTCAGTTGAGATAGGGCTTGGTTTTCCGGAACGAACAGCATCAATAAAGGCACGAACTTCTTCGGCAATACCTTTTTTCCCATCAAATTTTAATGATTGATGTTTTTGGCTGTATAAATCAAGCGTCGTGAAATTGTTCATTATAGCTGACTTGCGGTCGCAATGAACTTCGCAATATTCTTTTTCGAGCAAGCTACTTCCATTTGCAAAATATACTATATTAGCAATAGAACCATCGCTAAATTTTAGGTTAATAGAAACATTATCAGGATTTGGCATCTGCGAATTGTCGGAAGAAACGCTGGTAGCAAACACGCTTATTGGCAAAGCATCTGTAAGAAACACAGCACAATCAACAAAATGGCAAACTTCACCGATAATTCTACCACCTTGCTCAGGAGAATGAATCCAATGAGTGGATGGAATAAATCCTGCATTAATTCTGTAATTAATAACCATTTTACCTTGACGGTTGGCAAAAAATTCTTTCATTTTTGCAAATGGAGCAGAGAAACGCCTGTTGAATCCAACCATAAGTCTGGACTGACTGCTCGCAATAGCTTCTTTTATGCTATCGAGTTGCTCGAAACTTACAGCAAGAGGTTTTTCGACAAAGACGTTTTTCCTGGAACGAAGCCCTTTGAATACATAGTGCGAGTGGCTATCGTGGCGAGATGCAATAAATAAAGTATTTATTCTTGTATCATTTGCAATTTCATCAGAATTTGTGGAAGCTTGAGCAAATCCGAAACGTTCAGCGACACTTTTGGCATTAACAGCAGTGGAGGTGGAAACACTCAATAAGCCAACATTGCAATTTTTCAGAGCAGGCAGTAAATTATTTTGGGCAAAATTGCCAGCTCCAATAAACCCAATATTTATATTATTTTCTTGTTTGAATTCAGATTGTTTAACAATAATTGTGCTTTCAGGCTTTGAATTTTCGTCGTAGCGAAGAAGTATGCCAAGATAGCGTTCGTTGGTTTTTCCGGTTATCAAATCGTAAGCCCGGACTGCATCAGTAATTGGGAAAGTATGTGTAGTAAGAGCGCAGCAGTCTAATTTTCCTTCTGCAATTAACTGTAAGAAAGCCATCATATTACGGTTTTCGGTCCAGCGAACATAAGCAAAAGGATAATCCTGCCCGTATTCCTCGTAATAAGGATCGTAGCGACCGGGTCCATAACTGCAAGAAATACGGTAATCAATTTCTTTTGTGTAGAAAAGGCTGCGAGGAATATTCATTCCGACTGCACCAACGACAACGATTTTGCCACGCTTACGGCAAATATTCAAAGCTAATTCAGTAGGTTCATTCGAACTTGTGCTCGCGGTGATAATAACGCTATCAACACCGAAGCCATTAGTAAATGAATTCACAGTATTAATAACATCCGGGGAATTTTTAGAATTCAGGAGCAAATCGCAACCGAATTTCTTAGCATAATCAAAAGTGTCGGGATTAATATCCATTCCCACAACACGGCAGCCAGCGGCTTTCAAAAGCTGAACAGTAATCTGACCGAGCAAACCGAGCCCAACAACTGCAACTGTTTCACCAAGAACGGGTTCGGCTTGACGAAAACCCTGCATAGCAATAGCACCAAGCGTAGTGTAGGCAGCATCTTCGAAAGAAACGCCTTCGGGAATACGAACGACTAAATTTTTTGGCACTGCTACAAATTCAGCGTGAACAGCATAGCCAGCCCCAGCAGCAGCAACTTTATCGCCGGGAGAGAAACCATCGACATCGCTTTCGACGACAACACCAGAAACTGAATAACCAAGAGATTTATATGAATCGAGTTTGTTTAAAACTTTGCCAATTGTTGTGCGAAGCCCGTCACGCTTAACCATATTAAGCACCTGCCGAACCTGCTCTGGTTGCTTTCGGGCACGCGAAAGCAAACTTGATTGAGTATTTTCGACTGAGGTTCTTTCAGTGCCTGCACTTATCAAGCTAAAACGTGTTTGGATAAGAACTCCACCAACTGGGCATTGCGGCGAAGGAAGTTCGGCAACTTCTAATCGCCCATCTTTTTGATATTGAACAACTTGTAACATATTTCGAAATTAATATTAAGAATAAACACAAAAATAAGAAAGTTCGCAAACATTCTTATGCGAAAAATAATGATTTTGCTAATCAATTGATTAATACGCATTTCGAGAATTTGTTGAATTTTTCAGAAGCAAGGCATTGAGTTACATCGAAGCAAAAGTATGTGGAAATGAATATTATTCTGTAAATGAAACAATATGAAATATTTATCAAAAAGCAATAAATATAATTAGTAAGTTTGCGTCAAATAATATAGTATGAAAAGATATAATTACATAGGGATACTGATTTTTCTGCTTTTCTGTTTTGTTCAGGAGGGCAAATCAGACATAATCAAAATAAGCGTTGAGGGTGGTATTTCTCCTGCAACAACGCTATACATAAAAAATTCTATTGAATATGCAGAAGAAAAAAAAGCAGAAGCATTGATTATTAGGCTAAATACTCCCGGCGGATTGCTTGATGCAACGCGCGATATAGTGCAGGAAATTATGGGGGCAAATGTTCCGGTAGTTGTATGGATCGCTCCATCTGGAGCGAGAGCTGGTTCGGCAGGTGTGTTTATTACGCTTGCGGCACATATTGCTGCGATGGCGTCGGGCACAAACATTGGGGCAGCCCATCCGGTAGGAATGGGTGGCGAGAAAATTGATTCGACGATGAACGAAAAGATAACAAACGACGCTGCTGCATTCATTCGTTCAATTGCAAATGAACGCAATAAGAACATAGACTGGGCTGAACGAACAGTGCGGGAAAGCATATCAGCAACAGAGAAAGAAGCGTTGCTTGCTGGTGCAATTGATTTTATTGCTCCAAATATTGATAGTTTGCTTGCGTTAATAGATGGATTTGAAGTCAAGATTGCAACCGGTAAGAAAATTATTTCAACAAAAGGAGAAAAAATATTAGAACGGCAGATGACTTGGCGGGAAAGCCTTCTATTCTGGCTGGCAAATCCAAATATTGCTTATATTTTGCTGATGATTGGCATATATGGATTGCTATTTGAGTTCTGGAGCCCCGGAGCGATGTTTCCCGGCATATTAGGTGCAATATCGCTTATGATTGCACTGTATGCAATGCAAATGTTGCCTATTAATTATGCCGGGATAGGATTAATCATAATTGCAATGATCTTGTTTATTCTCGAAATTAAAGTGGTGAGTTATGGTTTGCTCACTATTGCGGGAATCTTGTCGCTGGCAATTGGTTCAATTATGTTGATAGATGCACCAAATGAAATTATGGATATTTCTATGAATTTGATAATTACGGTTGTGATAATTACAACTTTGTTGTTCCTTGTATTGATTGTTTTCGGGATTAAAGCACAAACCCGCCGGGCAGTAACTGGCGATTTAGCTTTAATCGGGCTACGAGGCACAGCAATAAGCGACATTTCTCCGACGCAAAAAGGACAAGTGAAGGTCTCTGGTGAGATATGGAAAGCGGTATCTGATGAGGAAATAAAAGAAGGTGAGGAAATTGTCGTTCAAAATGTTCAGAACTTTGAGCTAAAAGTGCGCAAATACATTGCGTGATATTTTTTTGCCAACTATTTGCCCAGGATTATTTTCTTTATATATTTCAGTAATATAGGCAAAGGCATCTACCTGATCATCGTGTTTACCTTCGGGAAATTGAGTGAGTTCCTGTTCGAAATCATTTAACCAATCAGCATAATCTGGGAAAAAGATACGACCGGCTTCGAGCATTGCTGCTATGGGAATAGCACGGGTGAACTTATCGGAGTAAGGCTTTATTTCCTTTACAGGGATGCCAATAGCAGATGCCTGATGAACCAAAGCAGATTGATATTGGATTGATTCGATGCCCCAAAGACGAACGTTGTATTTTATTGATAAATTTTTTATTATTTCAACGTGTTTTGTTGGAAGGCAACGAACACGAAGAACTTCTCTAATCAGTATTGAATTATCACAAGTAACCGAAAAGACCAGAAAAACGCTCCAATCAGCATCATAGCTGGTGGAAACGGCTAAATCGGCGGTTGCAAAATTTATGCATTCTGCTAAATTAACTGAGTGCCCATCAACAAGAGCGTAGTTATCAGTTTGCTTGTAGTATTTGAAATGCCCGCGTTTGAAAAGAGAATTAGCTTTGTCGGAAGGCTCCTGTTGATAAAGAGCATTGAACCAGTATGAGCCGATTTGTTTTTTAATTTTCTCTAAAGTGTCAATAGGAAAGCGTTCATCCCAGAGTGCTTCGCCAGGCTTTCGTCCGAGTGGGTCTGCATCAGTTGCAATAGCAGGAATTTTCACAAATTGCCATTCATTAGAATAATTTTCGAGCAGACGTCCTACTAAATCTTGTTTATGCCAGCGTGTCATAATGATTATGCAAGAGCCGCCGGGCTCGATACGGGTGTATGCAGTGGAGGCAAACCAATCCCAGATATTTTGCCGGATAGTTTCGCTATGGGCTTCTTCGGCGTTTTTGACAGGGTCGTCGATTATCAGAAAATCTGCCCCCTTTCCGGTGAGTGCCCCACCGGCACCTGCCGTCATCATTGAGCTTGAGTTCGAAAGCTCGAAGTAGTTCGAAGCAGACGCTCCTTTTTCAATAGAAACGTTGAAATATTTGCCGAAGTTTTCAATCAAATCCCGCACTTTGCGTCCCCAGTATGCTGCAAAATTGGCTTCATAAGAGGCAAGAAGCAATCTTTTACCGCTAAATGTGGTCAAATACCAGAGCGGAAAATACTTCGAGATAAGTTCGCTTTTGCCGTGCCGAGGTGGCAAGCAGACAATGATCCGATGACTTCTGCTGAAGCTCATACGATAAAGAATATTGTCGAGAAATTTAATATGAGGTGGGATTTGATAAGCCCCATTGGTAATGATTTTTGCTATAACAGCCGGCGAAAGAGCATATTTTTTGATTTTTCTCATACACGCATCGTTTTTCGTCTAAAATCGGATAAATACGGGAACAGACTTAATAATTAATTTTAGAATTAGTTATAAAATGGGATTGTGGAAAAGTAAAAACTCGAAGAAGATTGTTGGAGTAAGTGGTGAAAAAACTTTCCAGCATCAGTTCGTTAATAATGTGTTGGATTTCGTTTTGTGCTTGTTCGCTTATTGTATCACCTACTACCAAAAGCCTTATTTATAACATCCCTTCCTCCGCCAACATTAAATTTATCTTTTTGTTTTATTCTTTATCTTAATGTTGCTGCATATAAATTTAAAACACAATTTTCACATCTTCTTTGTAGTACTGTAAAGTGGCATTTAAACTTGCTGTCCAACCATCTATGAATACCTTACCATTTTTTATACACTCGGCAAATTGCTCTTTGCTTACTTTTTCACTGTTTGTAATGTAGTAATTATTACCAGTTTTATACACACAATCTTTTACTACTTCCTTTGGCACTTGTGTTGGTTCGTCTAAACCAACTGTAAAAATCATGTTGTAAATACGACTTATTGGATCAAGCTTTATTTCTGGAAATAATATATTATTGCTTTCATCTAACTCTAATTTTGGAGCTTCTACCGTATCAAATACTTTAAAGCCAATATCTGGCACTTTCTTTTTATTTTCTTCAAACATTCCTACTTTGCTATTTTCTTCCTCAATCTCTTTTTTGATTTTCTCTCCCGCTCTTTTTAAGCGTTCTATAGTAATACTTGATATAACGGGCGGTAAGTTATTTTCAATACAAAAATTGTAAGCCGGTTTGTCTTCTTTAATGGGTTCGTCAATTTGGACTAAAATAAATTTACGGTTACCACCATCTTCGGCATTAAGTTGCATGACTGCATGGCCTGTGGTGCCACTGCCTGCAAAAAAGTCCAGGATGATGTCGGAATTTCTAAGTACGATAGAAATTAAATAATTTATTAACCTTTTAGGTTTTGGATTGTCAAAAAGTTTATCATTATGAAAAACACTTAAAAGATCTTTTTTACCATCTGCATTAACACCAACTGAATTATATTCTAATAATGAACGTGGTTTTTTCCCTTTTCCTAAATATTGTTTAAAATGAACACTCCAATTACCATTTTTTAATTTCGTAAATCTAATTTTCCCATTTTTCAAATCTTCATAAAATCTATTTTCGGATATAACCCATTCACCTTCTAAAAAAGTTTTATCGGGACATTTTATTTTATATTTAATAGGATTTGTTAACCCAGGTCGGGCTAAAGTATCCCAAAAATACTTGCCATTTTCATCTTCTAATTTGTATCTTTTTAAATATTCTTCTGAATAATTACTAAACCACTCTGAAGAGCAATTTTTGTTTTTTATATATGAAATAATGTACTCATGCTCTATTGCAATAAAAAAAGAATCATTTCCTCCTCCTTTTTTCTTTTGCCATAAAAAATTCCCCACAAAATTCTCCTCCCCAAACACATCATCACAAAGTAATTTCAAATTTGCTTGCTCATTATCATCAATACTTATAAAAATTACTCCATCATCACTTAGTAAATCCCTTGCAAGTAAAAGCCGCGGATACATAAAACTAAGCCATCCGTTGTGGCTTTTTTTAGTTTTAAAACTAAACTCCATTCTTGCAAAATCTTCATCGCTTAGGTTTTGTAAGCCTAATACTTCGGCTTCTTCTTTGTCAAACTTATCGGGGTAGATAAATTCATCGCTATCGGTATTGTAAGGCGGGTCGATATAAATACACTTTATTTTACCACTATAATAGTTTTTTAAAATTTTAAGACAATCTAAATTATCTCCTTTCAGCACTAAATTTTGAGTAGTGTCAATGTTTTTGCTCATTTCAACATTAAGTTTCAATTCCTTATTTGTCTTTTGGGCATATTTAGCACGGGCAACATTTCTACCAATAAAGTTTAAGCCATAGCCGTTAACTTTTTCATCAATGGGCAAACCTGCAATGGCTTTTAACTCTTGCAAATCTATTTCATTGTCTTTAATCACACTTGGATAGTGCTCTTTTAAAAAAGCAATAAGTTTATTCTCTTTGTTCTCTTCACCTAACACAGTAAAGCCTTTATCTATAAATTCTTGTTTTCTATCCACAATTAATCTCCTTTAATTAGTTGTGCCAATTGAGTTCTATTTATACGCTCTTTAAAGATAATTTGAATGTTTTTATTTTTATAATATTTTTGTAGAGCTTCAAAATACTTTTTAGCAAAGTCAATTTTAGCTTTTTCCTCTTCGGGAATTTCTGTTGAAGTTTGATAACCCTTAGCTTCTACTATAAGATAGATTTTATTACCTTCATTTGTTTTTACCACATAACAAAAATCGGGGTTGTAATCACCTAATGGAGTTTTGATTTTGAGTCGTGGCAGTTTTCCAAAAATTTTAATGCTTTCAATATCGGGGTCTTGCTCCACAATTTCTAATTCAAAATCGCTGTCGTATTCAATCACTTCTTCAAATACCCATTTGGTTTTCAAAGAAAAATCACCTTCGATATCTTTTTGGAATTTTCCCGTGCTTCCTGTGTCTAAGTATGTTTTTCCTTGTTCACTTTTGAATACATTGGGCAAACCTGTTCCGTTAATTCCGTCATACTTAATATTTGCTTTGAGCATTGCAAGTAAGTTTCTCTTGATAATTTCACTCATTTCTCTTTGAGCTTGTTCGGGATTGTTGCATAATATCTTATATTTAAAATCATCATTCAAGCTATTAAAAATTTTTACTATAAATGGAAGTGGAGTTTTAGTAGTGTTCGATAAATTACGAACTAACTCTAAATAATCCACTTTGCTTTTGTATGAAACTTGATCAATTAACTTTTCGGTAATTGCCCCTTGTTCGCCAATCTTTTTTACATTTAGTTCAGCACGAATGGTTTGTAAAAGAATTTCTTCAATGTTAAGGGCTTCTATTTGTGTTTTAATGTTTTGTATTAGTTGGTTTTCTTGCTCTTCTGTTAAGTTATCCAAAACATAAAAAGCATTTTTATTGATAGCATTCCAAAGGTTTTGAAACTCTTGCAAGTGTGTTGCCTTTATATACACTTTCTTTTTCTCTTTTTTCTTTTCGGCTTTCTGAACATAAGTATTAGTATCGGTGGCAAACAAACTTTCAATGGCTTTTGCCTGCTCTTCGGGTAGATTTTGTTGTTTTAGGATAGTGTAAAAGTCAGGTGATTTTTGAAAAACATCAATACCATCAATTGTTTCTTTGAAGCTAATCATTTGACTATCTTCCATTGTTCGGTAAATTTTACGAATAGTATTATCATCAAAACCGCTTTTTTCCTTAAGTAATTTTTTAAGTTCTTGTTCAGTAAATGTTTCAGCAATTAAGAATGAATTGCTTAAAATTTCATTTTGAATGGCTTCTACAAACCCTTGCTCTTTGTTTGAAACTACAACATCAAGGTTATTAATTTTCCAAAATTCTTCTTGAACATCATTAAGATTTTTGAGTGTTTGTCTTTGCAAGTTTTGGTTTACACAAATGCGCAGTCCTCTTCCAATCTGTTGTAGTTTTGATATATCACTTCCTTGGTTAGAAAGTTTGCAGATGGTAAAAACATTGGGGTTGTCCCAACCTTCTTGCAAAGCCCATATAGAGAAAATAAAGCGTGTTGGACTTTCAAATGAAAGTAATTTCTTTTTATCTTTTAATATTTCATCAACACCTGCTTTTATTTTTTCGTCAGCATTGCCTTTGTCGCCCGAAAAATATCCTTTGTGAACTTGCAAATTCCCATCGTCATCAAAATCGTTTTGCAGATATTTATAGTATTCACTGTTTTTATCTAATTTAGATAAAATTTGCGCTCTTTGAGTTTGATACTCTTCTTCAAATATATTTTTGATTTTTGGATTTTCTCCCCTATATAAACTTATATCATTAGGCATAAAAAATAAAGTGAGTGCTTTAATATTTTGTTCAAAAAGAGTTTTTTCTTTTTCAAAATGAATTTTAATGGTTTTTCTAATCATTGCTCGTAACGATTCATCCGACAATGAATAATCCATTTTTTCAATGGTATCGTCTACTAAGACAATAGAATCTTTATTGATTTTCTTTATGATTTTGCCATTAAAGAGAGAACCAACGCCTAATTCCCTTCTGGCTATAATCCCATTAGTTAATGTATTTACAATGGCTTTTTTATTTTCAACGCCGATTAGTGTGTCTGTATTTTCTACAATATCTTGAGTATAAACTACAATTTTTTTAACTAAACTTTTTCTAAATGAAGATATGCTATCCAATACATAAGCTACATTGGATAAAGGTATGCTATCTTTTTTATTTGGGAATGTAGCTCCAAAACGCAGATAATAATTATCAAAACCTTTGAAATATTCTTTGAAAGCATCGCCATCAAAACGGTGGGGTTCGTCCATTATTACAATGGGTTTTAACCTTTTTAGTGCTTCTAAATAAGATTTTGGCGGTTCTTGAGTATCTTTAAATAGTTCGGGTTGATTAATATCACGCTCTAAAGGACGATTTAAAATATTATCTTTATGTCTAAAGGAACTTGGTGTCATTACTAATACTGATAGATGCGAAGTATTTAAAAATTGATTAACTGCTGAAATGTTCCCACCTTCGTAAATAAAAGTTTCGATTTCTTTTTCTTTTTCGTTAGCATACAAACTTTTAAAATAATCTTTTGTGTCTTCTAAATTGGTTTTAGTTCCTTCACGGATCGCAACTGATGGAACAAGAATGATAAATTTTTTATAGCCAAAATGTTTAGATAATTCAAAAATGGTTTTTATAAATGTGAACGTTTTGCCTGTTCCTGTTTCCATCATAATATCAATGTTCTTATTCCTGTCGTTGATGGGAAAGCGATAATTATTTTTTTCGTAATGTTCTTGAAAAACATCATTAAATTTTTTACCCTGACGAATATTTTTAAAGATACTAATAATGTTATTTACACAATCTTCTTGATAAGATTGAATTTCGTATTGAAAATGTTTTGGACTTATCATCTTATCTTCTTTGTTTTATTTTTCTTTTTCTATAATATTATATATGTACCTTATTTTTTGCACATTTTCTGGCAATTACTTCTGCTATCCCCACGAATTATTTTGTAATATGTGTTCATTTTTTTGCCCTCCTTTCATTTTTCCTTTAAGTGAAATATTGTTTCTGTATAAGGCGTGTCTCTATCTTTCTCTACTCTATTAAGTACAGGTCTCTTAAATAGATTGACAATTTTCATTCCGGCCAATTCAGCAATCTTAGGATAAAGATTATACTTATCGTTATAAGGATGTAGCCTATGCACATGTTTTGTTCTTTCTGATTCCTTGTATTGAACAAATGAAAGATGCCAATCAATATCTTCATTTAATTTTTCTTTCCACTGCTTTTCTTTAGAACAAGAATCATAATAATCTTTTAATTCATCTATATTTACAAAAGGATTCCCATTATTTCCATATTTCTTAATTCTCCCATACTGTAACAGGTACGATATATTTGAAACGGAAACTTTGCGATTTAAATATTGAGAAGCCCATTCGCAAGCCTTTTTTAAATTAACCAATTTATTATCTTCGTCTGAATATAAAGTGAGTTGTTCCATTGCTTAACTCCCCATTTTTACTTTTTCCAGAGTATTTCTGCCATTGATATAACAACATTCCTTTTCAAATGAGCGAATGCGACTAACTTTTTGTTTGTCGCAATCGGTATAAATTCCTCAAATATAATAATTTTTTTTTCAATTTTTTAATAATTATCTTTGTAAACATTTTAAGTTGTATGAAAAAAATATTAATTATACAACTTAAAAATTTATATTAAGAATAATTTGGAGTAAAGCAATGAAAATCTTGGTGTCTGATGGTATCGAAAAAATTGGGGCTGATATGTTGAAATCAGCTGGCTTCGAAGTAGTCGAGCAAAAATTAACACCAGAGGAATTACTCAAAGAAATTGAGAAATACGATGCAATAATTGTTCGCTCCGCAACAAAAGTAACCAAGGAAGTAATAGAAGCAGGAAAAAATCTGAAAGCAATTGCCCGCGGAGGAGTTGGACTGGATAATATTGATGTAGCATATGCAAAATCGAAAGGAATACCGGTGCTAAACACACCCGGCGCTTCTTCAATTTCGGTGGCAGAACTTGCAATTGCCCATATGTTTGCAGTGTGCCGCTTCCTTAATCAAAGCAATATTGAAATGCGTCAAGGCAAATGGCCCAAGAAAGAATATTCAAAAGGAATTGAACTTACAGGCAAAACTCTTGGTTTGCTTGGCTTCGGTAATATCGGCAAAGAAGTTGCCAAAAGAGCAATTGGACTTGGAATGACAGTAATAGCTCACGACCCATTTGTTACTCAAACTGATTTGAATGTCCGACTTGTAAGCAAAGAAGAAGTAATAAAGCAATCTGATATAATTTCATTGCATATGCCACTAATCAAAGGGGAAGGTCCCGCAGTAGGTGAAAAAGAAATTGAAATGATGAAGGAAGGTGTAATAATAATCAATTGTGCACGTGGCGGAGTTGTTTCCGAAAAAGCATTGCTCGAAGGCTTGAACTCCGGCAAAGTAGCAGCTGCCGGAATAGATGTGTTCGAAAACGAACCACCAACAGAAGCACAGGCAGCGCTTATCAATCATCCAAGAGTGTCTGTTACACCACATATTGGCGCTTCCACAGTAGAAGCACAAAACAGAGTTGGCGAAGAAATCGCTCAAAAAGTTATTGATGTTTTGAAAAAATAATTGTTAATATAATTTAGGTAGAAAAAATGGCTGTATTCCGTCCTTTTAAAGCATTCAGACCCAAACCGGAACTTGCTGCCGAAGTAGCAGCAAAGCCCTATGATGTGCTAAATTCTGACGAAGCAAGAGAAGAAGCAAAAGGGCACCCGCTTTCTTTTCTTCACGTAGGGAAACCCGAGATTGATTTAGATCCATCAATTGATTTATACGACCCACGCGTTTATGAAAAAGGTAAAGAAAACTTACAAAAATTGATACGCGATGGTGTGTTGGTAGAAGATAGCGAACCTTTTTATTATATTTATGCTCAAACTATGTTCGATAGAACGCAGTACGGGCTGGTTGGGTGTGCTTCGGTTGATGACTACTGGAATGATGTAATTTTGAAACACGAGAAAACACGTAAAGATAAAGAAGAAGACCGTTGCCAGCACGTCCGCGTTACTAACGCACACACCGGACCAATTTTCCTTACTTACAAAGACAAAGCAGAAATCGATGAAATAGTTAATAGATATATCGAACAGAAGCCTAACACAGATATTATCACTGTTGATGGTATTCGCCATCAGGTGTGGGTAATATCGGATAAGAACGATATTGCGAAAATTCGCGAACTGCTCGCTGGTGTTGATAAATTCTATGTTGCAGATGGACACCACCGTTCGGCTGCGGCAGCAATTGTTGGACGTGAGCGTCAGCAAGCCAATCCAAATCATACAGGTGAAGAAGAATATAATTTCTTCCTTGCTGTGCTATTCCCGGCAAGCCATTTATACATTATGGACTACAACCGCCTTGTAAAAGATTTGAACGGACATTCGAAAGAGGAATTTCTTGCGAAACTCGAAGATTTGTTTGTAATTAACAAGGTGGAAGGACAATTTGCTCCGAAGAAAAAAGGACAAATCGGAATGTATCTCGATGGGCAATGGTATAGCCTTGATGCAAAAGACAAGCTGTTCCATCCGGAAGATCCCGTTGAAAATCTTGACGTTTCGATTTTGCAACATCAGGTATTAGATCCGATTTTAGGAATTGACGACCCACGCACAAGCAAACGCATTGATTTTGTCGGTGGAATTCGTGGGCTTGGCGAGTTGGAACGTCGGGTAAATTCAGGCGAAATGGCGGTAGCTTTCTCAATGTATCCAACTTCGATAGAGGAACTGATGGCTATTGCTGATGCCGGCAAAATTATGCCTCCGAAATCGACCTGGTTCGAGCCTAAATTGCGAGATGGCTTATTCGTGCATTTCTTAGATTAAAGCAAAAGCCGAAATATATTTAAAGAGGTTGCCCCGCAAAGGCAACCTTTTTTTATTCAGATATTGATAATTAGTAAGATTATACTTTGACTGTATTTTCTTTGCGTAACTGCTGCAACTTTTCGAAAAGAGATTTTTCTTCGTCAGTAAGATTTTTTGGAACTTTAATCTGAACGTTGAGAAATAGATCTCCGCGGTTGCCTTCAGAATTGTATTTTGGCATACCCAGTCCTTTAAGTTTAAGGATTTTGCCGGAACTTGTTCCGGGCGGGATAGTAACTTTAACCATACCGCTGAAAGTTTTAATTTTTGCTGAACCACCCAAAACAGCAGTGAATAAATCAACAGGCAAATCCAAATACAGGTCGTCGCCGCGACGCTCAACTTTGTTGTGTGGCAAAACTTTCACTTTAACAATCAAATCGCCTTTCTGCCCACCATAATTACCGTCGGAGCCCTGCCCGGAAATTTTCATCACCTGTCCGTCGGCAATGCCGGGCTTAAATTTCACCTCAATTTTTTTTCCGTTTGCTTGTATTTGCCGGGTTGTTCCGCTGAATGCTTCTGCTAATGTTAATTCGACTTCAACTTCAATATCTTCGCCCCGTTGAGGAGGATACTTGAAGCCCTGACGCGAAGAAAAGCCCGAACCAAATATTCGTTCGAAGAAGTCGGACAGCCCGCCACCAGAGGAGAAAAAGTCTCCAACAGTCTGGTAGGTAGAGCGTGAGCGGCGTCCGGCAGATTGCTGAGCTTCGGCAAACCAGCTTGCCCAATCAAAATCGTCGTTCGAACCGCCAGTTTGACGGTGGCGATTGAAGGAGTTATTTAAGTTATCATACTTCCGGCGTTTTTCAGGGTCCGAAAGCACCTGATAAGCTTCGGAAATTTCTTTAAATTTGTTTTCGGCATTAGGGTCAGATTTATTAGAATCAGGATGATACTGACGAGCAAGTTTGCGATATGCTTGCTTGATTTCGTCGGCAGTTGCCTGCTTATCAACACCTAATATTTTATAATAATCTTTAAATTCCACTAAAATCACCTCCTTGTGTTTTTATTCAATAAGTATTTTGCCAGTCATTTCTTGTGGAATAGGAAGTCCCATAATATTGAGAACAGTTGGAGCGACATCGGCTAAAATACCATCCTTTGCTATTTTATATTCATCAGAAACGACGATAAACGGAACAGGATTGAGAGAATGAGCTGTATTTGGCGAACCATCCGGATTTTTTGCATAATCTGCGTTTCCGTGGTCAGCAAGAATAAGCACAGTATAGTCATTTTTTCGAGCAGTTTCAACAACTTCACTCAAACATACATCTACCGCTTCGACAGCTTTGCGAATTGCTTCGTAAACACCCGTATGCCCTACCATATCGCCATTTGCAAAATTCAAGCAAATAAAATCGTATTTCTGTGTGTTAAGTTGTTCGACAAGTGCATCTTTCACCTCGAACGCACTCATTTCGGGCTTCAAATCGTAAGTAGGAACCTTTGGCGAATGAATTAGTATTCTGTCTTCGTTTTCGAATACTTCCTCCCGCCCACCTGAAAAGAAAAATGTAACGTGAGCGTATTTTTCAGTTTCGGCAATTCTCAGCTGTCGCAATCCTGCTTTGGAGACGACTTCGCCAAGTGTATTCGATACATTTTCTTTGTCATAGATAACGTGAACATTTTGGAAAGTGTCGTCGTAGCGCGTCATAGTAAGGTAATATAAATCAATTGTATGCATATCAAATTCGTGCATATCTTTTTGAGTGAGAACAATTGTAATTTCGCGAAGTCTGTCTGTCCGGAAATTGAAACAGATAAATACATCACCTTCCTGAACCACCGCAAGAGGTTTGCCGTTGTCATCGACACAAACTATTGGCTTGATAAACTCATCAGTAATACCTTCGTCGTATGATTCCTGAATAGCTTTGAGAATATCGGTTGTGGGTTTGCCAATTCCTTTAGTAATCAAATCGTAGCCTTGTTTGACACGTTCCCAGCGTTTATCCCTGTCCATTGTATAATAACGCCCGCAGAGCGAAGCAATTTTTCCGTTGGAATGTTCGAGATGCTCGAGCAAATTTTTTACAAAGCCGTAGCCACTTCGAGGGTCGGTATCTCTGCCATCGGTTAATGCGTGAATGAAAACACGTTCTAAACCGAAGTCTTTGGTCATATCGCACAATTTGTAAAGATGCTTGTCGAGAGAATGAACCCCACCATCGGAGACAAGCCCGAGAAAATGAACAGCCTTGTTGTTTTCCTTTGCATACTTAAATGCTTCGACAAGAACAGGGTTTTTGTCGATTTTACCTTCGCGGATTTCTTTGTTAATTTTCACTAAGTCCTGATAAACAATACGCCCGGCTCCAATATTCAGGTGTCCGACTTCGGAATTGCCCATTTGCCCATCGGGAAGCCCGACATTTTCACCACAGGTAAGCAATTTCGAGTTTGGATATGTTGCAATCAATTTATCCCAATACGGTGTGTTGGCAATACTGATAACGTCGGATTGGCTTCCATCGCCTATGCCCCAACCGTCTAAAATAGTCAATAATACTTTTTGTCTCATCTTATTCCCAAATTATTATTTATTATTCAATAAGAAAAAGACGATTTTCCAAACTATTAATTTTCAATAATTATTGTTAATTTGGAAAGATTATTTAGGCAGAATTCAATGAAAATTGGATATTTATCATATTTTAATTCCAAAGACGTTCGGGCGTGGTCGGGTTCTATATATTTCATACGTCGAGAACTTGAAAAAATAGGAGTGGAGATTGTTCCAATAGATAATCTTGGAAGTGTGCTTGATGATATATATAAAGTTAAGTCTATATATTATAAAGCAATCGGAAAAAATCACCATCGGATTCGTGAGCGGCGAATAATGCAAAGAGCCGCAGAAAAAGCTGCAAGGCTTATCGAAAAACAACGACCTGACGTGCTTCTAAGTCTTGGCTCGCTCGAGCTTTCAATGTTAAAATGCGATTTGCCAGCTACTTTTTGGACTGATGCTACTTTTCGTCAGCTTGTGAATTACTATCCTGAATATTCGGATTTATCGCCGACTACGTTGCGAGAAGGTGAGTTTTTAGAAGAACAGAGTATTAATGGCGCTTCCCGAATGTTTTTCGCGTCTGAATGGGCTGCCGGTGGTGCAATAAACTACTATTCTGCCGATGAAAGCAAGGTGAAAGTATTACCATTTGGAGCAAATTTGTATAATCCACCAACAGAGGAAGAAGTAGCAGATTTTATTGCAAGAAAAGATTTTGATGCAATTGAGTTGCTTTTTGTTGGTGTGGCATTCGAGCGAAAGGGTGGCAATACGGCTTTGGAAATAGCTCGCAAAATTAAGCAAAAAGGTCGCAATGTGAAGATTCATATAATCGGTTGCAATCCAGAAATTAATGAAAGCAATGATTTCGTAAAAATATACGGGTTTCTGAACAAAGCTCGTCCCGATGATATGAAAACAATTGAGGAGTTGTATCGGAAAGCACATTTTTTTGTGATGCCATCGCTTGCGGAGTGCTACGGGATAGTTTTTTGCGAGGCTAACGCTTACGGGCTACCGGTTGTAGGAGCAAATAATGGCGGTATGCCAACGATAATAAAACATAATACAAATGGTTTTTTGTTTGATTATTCGAATTATGAGCAAAGCCTTCAAGAAATTGCAGACAAATTAATTGAGATTGGAGAAAATCGAAAAGTTTACGAAGAAGCGGCAAATAAATCACGGAATGAATATAAAATGCGTTTGAATTGGGAGGTATCGGTCGGGGAATTGATAAGCGAACTAAATAAAATCAGTAAATAAAAAAGGCTGCTCGGGAAGAGCAGCCTTTTGAAAATTTAAGGACAGAATTAATCATTCATTTCGTGTGATAATTTCTTTTGACGACGAGCGGCTTTAATACGCGACATACGTTTTTCGACCGAAGGCTTCACATAAGCTGTTCTTTTTTTGAACTCGCGAAGGATACCAGAGCGCTCATATTTTTTCTTAAAGCGTTTTAAAGCGCGGTCGATATTTTCATTAGTTTGAAGAGTTACGCCTATCACTGCTATTTTTCACCTACCTTTCGCGCAGAATTAATTAAGTTCAACATATTTATGATAATTTTTCAATAAGACGTTTTTCGTTGTTCTTTTCAAATTGAACAATAATTGAATGGCCACCGTTGCTTGTAACTTCCTTTTTACGAACAATACCGACATCCTGCCACACTTCGTGATAAATCACATCGCCGATTTTATACTCGCTTTTTGGGGTGTAAGTTTTAGCGTCTTCGCGAGTAATGTGAATAACGGCTTTGGACTTATCCTGGTCCTGTTCTATTGCATCCAAATTAACAAGTTGAGAGTGGCGGCTCCGGGTGCATCTTGCCCATTGCTGGCGTCCATTTTCGGTTTCGATTGGCTCGCCGATGAGCTCGTGTTTGGTTTCTTTCATTAAAAAGGGTGAGTATAGAGTAATGTACTTAGCTCTACGAGACCTTCTTTTTATGGCCATATTAAATCTCATTATGAAAAAGAACAAAAATAATATACAAAAATACGAAAAAATTTGTTAAAAATCAAAAAACATATTATAATGCAAAATTGTATTGCATATAACAGAAAAAAATATTTTGTTTTTCGTGTTTAACTTATGAGCCCTAATTCACGTCCAACTTCAGCAAATACTTCTAAAATTTTGTCTAAATGTTCTTTTTCGTGAGAAGCCATATAAGAAGTTCTCATCATACTCATATTAGGTGGAACTCCGGGCGGAATAAACGCATTGACAAAGACGCCTTTGTCGAATAGTTTGCGCCAGAAAACGAATGCTATTTCTACTTGTCCAACGATTACAGGGACGATAGCAGTTTTGCTTTCAACAATATGGAAGCCTAATTGCTTGAAGCCCTCACGCATATAATTTGCGTTCCAGATTAATTTATCGACAAGCTCTGGTTGCTCTTCCAAAATATCAAGAGCAGCAAGGGTTGCCGCACAGGACGCAGGAGTTGGGCTGGCGCTGAAAATAATAGCAGGAGAATTATGCTTTAAGTAGTTGATTACACGTTCGGGTCCGCCGACAAATCCGCCAAGAGAAGCGAAAGTTTTCGAGAATGTTCCCATTACAAGATTTTGCTTAACATCCATTCCGAAGTAGCTGTGAGTGCCACGTCCGCCTGTGCCAATCACACCGGTTGAATGAGCGTCGTCGACAAGGACACGGGCTCCGTATTTTTCAGCAATAGCTGCTAATTCAGGGAGATTAACAATTTCACCGGTAACAGAAAAAACACCATCGGTAACTATAAATTTGCCGGCGCTGTCGGGAATTGATTGGAGCACTTTCTCCAAGTCTTCCATATCGTTGTGTTTGTATCGCTTGAATTCGGCAAAAGCACCTTTTGCCATCATTGCACCGCTTACAATACAAGCGTGATTTTCTTTGTCTGAGATAATCACATCGCCTTTCTGAGCAATTGTAGAGATAATACCAAGAGCAGTCTGAAAGCCCGTGCTGAAGAGAAGAACGGCTTCGGTCCCAAGGAATTTTGCCAGTCTTGCTTCGAGTTCGTTATGCAAATCGAGTGTCCCGGTCAGATATCGCGAGCCGGAGCAACCGGTTCCGTATTTATTAATTGCGTTGTGGGCAGCTTCCTTTACTTTCGGATGTGCAGTCAGACCTAAATAATTGTTCGAACCAGCCATAATCATTTTTTTGCCATAGACAGAAACAACTGGTCCTTCGTTTTCTTCGATAGCGTGGAAATACGGGTAGAGCCCCTGAGCTTTTACTTCATCAGCACGAGTAAAGGCAAAACATTTTTCAAAGACGTCCACAGTTTGTCCTTTATGTTAGTTAATTATTCTCACAAAACATACAAAGATATGAAAAAATAAAAACTTAAAAAAGAATTAACTTACTTAACATAATATTAATTTATCAACTAAAAAGAAATTGCAGTTTTTCATAATCTAATGAAAACCAACAAGATAGAACGGATTTAATTCTTAAATTCAACACAACGAAATACAAGAACTGCCCCGCAAAGTGGGGCAGCTAATCTTTATTATTTTTTGTGATTTCTTATGAAAACAGACAGAAAATATTGCTCATTACTTCAGGTTAGCCCATTTGCACAGATACATTTCAGCTGGATGAACAAGATATTTATGTTTAGGGAGAATGCGGACGGTAAATCCCTGCATTCCTGTATCGGGGCAAATGTAGCTACCGCTGAAATAATGAACGTCTTTTTCTGTTTTCACATAAAGTAGTTCTTCGGAAACGGCATTTTGGAACTCACCGTGGTGGTCAATAGAACCGAAATATACTTGAACGGAAACATCGTCGGGTTGGATTTCGCCAAGCTTAACCTTAACGGAAATGGGCACTTTTCGTCCAACGTAATAATCGCGTTTATGTTCGAAATCGACCTGAAGAATATCAACATTTTGCCAGTGCATACGAATGCGGTCTTTCCACACCTGAAAACTTTTCGCTTCTGCTGCGCCATTTTCTGCAAGAGTGCGGTATTTTTCAGAAGCAGGAAGATAGAATTTGTCGGTGTAGTCGCGTACCATTCTATGAGTGGAGAAGCGTCCTGCAATAGTAGCAATTGAGTTTTTCATATATTGAACCCATTCTTCGGGCACTTTATTAGCAGAACGTTTGTAGAACATCGGAACGATTACAGTTTCGAGAGTATCATAAAGCATATCTGCTTCTATATTTTCCATTTCGGGGCTATTATCGTGTTCTTCGCCGGTACCAATAGCAAAGCCATTTTGGGCATTAAAGCCTTCGTCCCACCAGCCGTCTAATATTGAGAAGTTGAGAGTGCCGTTGATTGCGGCTTTCATACCGCTTGTTCCACTTGCTTCGAGCGGGCGGATTGGATTATTGAGCCACACATCACAACCTTTGACAAGCATACGGGCAATAACCATATCGTAGTCTTCGAGAAAGACGACGTGTTTTTCGAGCCCCCATTGGCGAACACGCTGAATAATTGACTGGATTACTTCTTTGCCCTGGATGTCGTGCGGATGGGCTTTGCCGGAGATAATAACCTGCGCAGGATTATCCGGATTGGTCAGAATTTTCTTTAATCTATCCATATTTTTGAACAGTAGTAAAGCGCGCTTATAAGTAGCAAATCTACGGGCAAAACCAATAGTTAGGGTGTCCGGATTGAGCAATTCGTTGATTTTGCTAACCTGATCGGGTGGCAGAGAATGTTTTTGCTTGGTGTTAAGATAATTACGGGCAAACAGAATAAGCCTGACGCGGCGGCGTTGCTTTTCTCTCCAGATTTCTTCGGAAGGAATAGAATGTATCATCTGCCAGATGTCTTCTCTATCGGTTTCAGAACGCCAAATTGGAGAAAGATACCTATCGAAAAGTTCAGCAAATTCGCGAGCAATCCACGTTTGGGTGTGAACGCCATTAGTAATTCCGCAGATTGGCACTTCATTTTCGGGGAAACATTTATACAGAGAATGCCACATTTTTTGGGCAACACGTCCGTGCAATTTGCTCACACCGTTGTGATATGAAGTCATTTTAAGTCCCAGAACAGTCATCGAGAAATCGCTTTCAGGATTGAAAGAACCTATTTGTCCCATTTCGAGGAGTTCTTCGCGTGAGATACCGAGTTCATCTTTGAAATAGAGCAAATTATTTTCAATTCTGAAGAGTTCAAATGTTTCATTGCCGGCTGGCACTGGAGTGTGAGTGGTAAAGACAGAGCTTTCTTTGCATAAAGTTTTTGCGGAACGGAAATCGAGATTGAATTTTTTCATAAGCTGTCTTGTTCGCTCCCAGAGAGCAAAAGCGGCGTGTCCTTCGTTAATATGGAGCACTTCCACATTAATTCCCATTGCTTCGAGAGCACGCATACCGCCGATTCCAAGGACCATTTCCTGCTGGATACGGGTTTCGCGGTCGCCGCCATAGAGCTGGTCTGTAATATCTTTATATTCGATATCGTGGTTATCATCAATATTGGTATCGAGCATATAAAGGCAAATTCTGCCGATATGAATTTTCCAGATTTGAGCAAAAACATTTCCTTTTGGCAATTTAACAGTAACTTTGAGCGGTTCGCCATCATCGCCACGGACAATTGTAAGCGGAAGCGAGAAGAAATCATTATAAATATACTGCTCGTTTTGCCAGCCATTTTGGGTGATACGCTGACGGAAATATCCTTGTTGATAAAGAAGCCCAACGCCAACGAGTGGCAAACCAAGATCGCTTGCAGATTTCAAATGGTCGCCAGCCAGCACTCCAAGACCACCGGAGTAATTAGGAAGGCTTTCGTTTATTCCGTATTCCATCGAAAAATATGCAATTACGCCGTCTGTAGAAATGTGTTTGGATTTATAATATGTATTTCCATTTATATACGACAGAAATTTACCGTGAATATAATCGAGGTAGCTAACAAAATCTTGCGATTCGGCTAACTTTTTCAACTGTTCCTGTGATGTTTTATTAATCAAAAGCACGGGATTATGATTGACTTCTTCCCAAAGACTTCTGTTAATTCTGATGAACAATTCGCGTGCGTCTGAATTCCAGCACCACCAATAGTTATAGGCAAGTTCTTTGAGTTTAGCAATGCGCGCTGGCAAATTAGCAGTAACAACAAATGAATGAAGTGGCTTCATTTTCTTCTCCAATATATCTAAATAATTCTGTTCGAATAAATTTTAATGAAGTTTAATATAAATAATTTATTTTAGAAAAATTAAAAAAAATATTTCTATAATTTCTTATAAATTGTTCAGATGAAGCGACAAAATTACATTTCAGCGTGGTGGATATTTTTTGCGGCTTTCGGGTGGTTTCTGCTTGGAGCAAATTTTGGAATAAACATTTACGATGAAGGCATCGGGATTCTCGGGGCAAAACGAATTTTGGCGGGCGAAGTGCCTTATCGGGATTTTTGGACTATATATTCGCCGCTGTGGTATTATGTTTTGGGTGTGTGGATAAAACTTTTTGGAAGTGAGATATTTGTAATACGACTGCTTACGATTTTGCTAAATAGCATTAGCATTTGCATCCTCTATAACACAATAAAATCGCAGAAAATAAACCCATATTTAGGTACACTTTCGGCTACGATGTTTCTAAGTATTTCGCCGTTTTATGGCAGAGCCATTCCGCTGGCGTTATTATTTATTTTTCTTATCATTTACTATCTTCTGAATAAAGAGAACAGTCGTGATTATATAATTATAGGCGTTTTGAATGCATTGTTGTTTGCTACCCGGCACGATTTCGGGATTTATGCAATAGCATCTACAATTTGCGTTGCTACTTTTGAGAACAAATTGTTAAAAGAAAAGAGTGTTAACAAGTATTTGATTTACTTGACAACTTTGTTTGCAATATTATCCATATATTTTCTCCTGTTGCATAAGATTGGTGCGTTGGGCGGCTATTTTGAATATGCATTCAGGTTCGTATTTGAGAAATTTGGGGCGGGGCGATCGCTTCCTTTCCCCAACCCATTAAGTGCAATTGTAGAAGAGAGTGTTCCTGTTGGAAGCAAGATATATAATTTTTGGCTCTCGCTTGTGTTTTATATGCCATTTGTGATAATCGGCACTTTGTTTTATTTAATAATGAAATCGAAAGTAGAAATCAGCAGCGAAGGTAAATTTTTTGTAACTGTAACGTTTTTTTCACTGATTTTTAGTGCACAGGGAATGGTACGCTCGGGATATGAACATATTCTGCCATCATTATTAATTATCACGATGTTGCTAACACCAATTTTAGTGAAACTAAATTTGACAAATAAATTTTACTTGTTTTTTCTGTTGATTTTCTTTTCGTTTCCGCCGGTAGCAAAGAAAGCACAATCCCTGATTTACCTATATTCCGACAAATCATTGGAAATAAAATCACATTCATCCAGATATATCAAAATACCAAAAGCCGAGGCTGAGAACTACAACAACCTAATCGAATATGTAAAAATCTTCGACCGAAGCAAATATTTGTTCTCGGGAGTATTATATCACGAAAAAATATTCATCAATGATATTATGCTGTATCACCTTGCGAATCGCTACCCGGCAACGAAATATCACGAACTACACCCCGGACAGGCAACAGAGGCAGGCGTGCAGAATGAAATCATCACAGAGTTAAAGAGCAAAGAGCCACCAATCATTGTTCTTTATTACGACAAAGAAAGCGAAAAACAAAAAATAATTGGCGAAAATTATTTAGATGAGTATATAAGAGAAAATTACTTACTAAGCAAAATTTTTGGCAATTATTATGTATTCAGACTAAACAAGTAATTAAAACTATTGCCACACAATTATTTTTCAATACATTTCTTTATATTGACAATATCTTCGAAAAGTTTGTCATCGTTTTGATAGGAAGAAAACCTAAGTCGCAAATAGCGTTTTCTTTCTGGAAGTTTAATCAGTGCAATTTTGTATTTTGAACGAATACGAATTGATTTCTCGTATTTAATAATAATTCTTTCGATATCCGAAAACTTATACTTTCTTTCTTTTTTACCGACACGGAAGATAATATAATCATCGCCAATAACAATAAATCTACGCTTAATTAAATGAATAATCAAAGAAACAGTAGTAGCAACAATAAACAAAGCAAGCAGAATAGAAATTGGGTCAAGCAGACGAATTGTAATAAATCCACCCTCGATTGTGCCTCTCAGGATGCTATAAAGCACCAAAACAATAGCATCGATAGCGATTGTCTGGTAGTAGAAATCGAGCCTTTGAGGATAGATTTTTTCTAAATTGTTTAAATCGTTCATATTACAACTCATAGCCAATTGTTTTTAATACTTCAAGAGCAACATCACGTGCTGCATTGGGTCGGGCAAGTTTTCGGACAGCAGAGGACATTCGGTGTAATGTATCATCAGATAAAACAGAAATTATTGTTTCAAGAAGTTTGGTCTCTATTTGGTCGTTCAAAATAATTTCAGCAGCACCATTTTTTTTGAGGATTTCAGCGTTGAAAAGCTGTTCATTATTGGAAGCAGATGGAAGAGGAACTAAAATTGCGGGTTTTGCTGCTACAGTGAGTTCCCACACAGTGGTAGCACCAGAACGGCACACAACCAAATCGGCGGCTGAATAGTAATCGGCGATATTGTCAATAAATTCTTTTACAATCAGATTATTATGGATGGCACCGTTGAATTTATAATTCCTGCCGGTTTGCCAAAGGACAAAATAACCTCTTTCGAGAAGGCTATCGAGGTGTTTTTCGACGGCTTTGTTAATAGAGGCAGCGCCCAAGCTACCACCAAAAATGAAGATAGTTTTCTTATCGAGCGGAATACCAAGAGAGTTTCGAGCGTCTTTTTGGTCAGGAAATTCCAAAAACTGCTTTCGGATGGGGTTGCCGAGAGCAACTATTTTATTATGAAAAGATTTATCGAAGTAATGAGTGCTTTCATCAAAAGATGTAATGATTTTCGTAGCGTATTTGCATAGCGACTTAATTGCTTTTCCGGGGCGAACATTCGATTCGAGCAGGAATAGAGGAAGTTTATGCAACGAAGCAGCGTAACCCGGAGGAAAGCTTAAATATGCACCAGTTGCAATCACAGCAGAAATATTGTTATTAAGTATAATTTTTCTGCATTTATTAATTGCACTCGCAATTTGAAATGGAAGCAAAAGTATAGCAGGTGATTTCTTAATTCCACCAATTTTGATTGGGTGGAAATTATAGCCAAGCGACGGCACTACTCTACTTTCAATTTTGTCGGCAGTGCCTACAAAATGGAACTCACATTTACCGTTTGTAATTTCAGTAAGTTGCTCGCAGACAGCAATTGCAGGGAAAAGATGCCCACCGGTGCCACCTGCGGCAATTAATATGCTTATTTTGTCATTCATATTACAAATATAATAAAAAGTTATGAAATATGAGATTTCGAGAAGAAAATAGTTTTAAATACTTAGAAAAAAATACAAATAAAAAGAGGCAATCAAAAGAGATTGCCCCTTGTAAAAAATTATATAGAACTGTCGTTAATTATTCTTTTCCTGTGAAGTAATGATTACAATTTCGGTACGGCGGTTAAGTTGCCTTCCGAATTCATCTTTGTTGCTTGCAATTGGGCGACGTTTGCCATATCCAACGATGGACATTCTATTTTTATCGACCCCTTTGGAAGCAAGATAATTCATAACGCTTTCTGCCCGCTTTTGAGAAAGAGCATCATTATAAGCTTCAGTGCCAACGTTATCGGTGTGTCCTTCGATGATAATTGAAACGTTTGGCTTGTTAATCATAAATTCTGCAAGAATATCAAGTTCTTTAATAACTTCCGGCAAATTAAACTGACCGGTTTTAAACAAAAGATTTTCTATAATAAGTTTGCGTCCAAGTTCAACAATAGGAATAACTTTCTTCACGAGTTTATTGTCAGTTGGGTTAAAGAGAGCAATTTCGATTGAATCAGGAATAACGGGTTCGTCTGAACGATAGCTAAGGATATACAAATTAGTAAGCTGTTTAGAGAAATTATCCAAAATATTGGAAAAAGGCAAATCAAGGTCGAATGCGGCACCACGAGTGGAACGAGAGATGAGCTCGTAATTTTTCAATCTTGGCGGAACAATGCTAAACACGCGGATGTCGTTTTTGATAAGTTTTTCGATAATAGACTGGGTGGTGTGTTTGGTGGAGCCCATTCCTTTTTCGCCAGCCTGATGATAAGGAGCGTCAGTAATAAGCACTACACAACGAACAGCGTCTGGTCGGAAACGGAAGCGTGTAACTTCGTCGAGAGCTTCGAGAGCATTTTCTTTTTCGTCGCCACCGCCAAAAGCACGCACAGGAGCAAGCCACCCGATAAAGTCGGCAACTTTGTTTGTCGGTTTGAATACTTTACTAATATCGTCGTCGAATAGAATTAGTCCTAATCTATAATCAATACCGCGTTTTGTAAGGTTAGTAGTAAAATCGGCAATATTATCTTTCACCTGATTGATATAAGTTTGCATCGAACCAGTAATATCAATAGCGAAAACAAAATCGACCAAAACATTATCCACAACAGGAATTTTTTCGACTTTGGTAACTTTTTTAGGAACACCTTTTTCAAACACAAACAGGTTGTCCGTTGTTAATGTATCAATTGGTTCGCCGAGTTTGTTGTAGGCTTCAATAATCACACGCATTTCTGGAAACTTTGAAATATCAACATTTCTGATTGATATTTCGATTTCCTTGCGAGCAGACTCGACTTTTGTTTCCTGCAATAGTTCGATGCGGTTGTGCTTATCTTGTGAAAAGACAGTATTTACAAGTAAAAAAACAAATAAACAAAAAATTGATTTTCTAATAATCATTTTAATTCTTTTATTTTTTTATACATAAAAAATTGCCCCAACTGAATAGAAACAGTGGGGCAATTATAAAATCACACCAAATTATATTGTAATTCTCAATAATGGTGAAATCATAAAGAAGTTTTTGATTTCATAAGGACGCTCAGTACGCAAAGGAGTAGAATACTTAGCTTCGATATAGAACCAATTGCTAAATAATGGCAACCAGATGCGTCCTAACATTATCTGATTAGAGAATTGAATGCTTGCACCGAATGGGAAGATTGCCTGATTGCGATATTCAACTTTTGCAAACATCCAATCAGCAAATTCTTTCGGCTTGTATGTTTTAAGTCCGAGTATATTATCTACAGTAATTTCGTAGTTATAACCATTTGTAGTATTTGGGTAGTAATAAAGAGCTGTTTCACGAACTTCCGAGTAATTAAGACCGAGATCGAAACGGAAATAATTTTCTGGGTTTGATTTATCAATCCACCAATTGTAGAAAATGGTAGCATAGCCAGTGGAGCGAATAACAGGAGCAACTGCAGCGATAGTAGAAATATCTGCACGAACATCGCCTTCTTTGAACTGAATCTGGTCAAAATGAGCTGGCACGTATGAGCCGTAAGTAGTTTTATCAATACCGTAAGTAGTTAATTTTTCGAGAGGAATTTCAGCTGTAAAAGCAACGCCTAACGCAGGATGGAAAGGCATATGAAAATCAAAGCCAGCAATTAATTTCCCGCCGGGAGCAGCATTCAGAACTCTGTTGGAAACCCACGAGAACAAATCGTTATCGCCCAAGCCGGAAGTCATACGGTATCCACCACCTAAATAAGCATTAATTAGGTAAGGAATACCCTGACGTGTGGAATAATCACTATTAACATATAATGGTCTCTGGAGAATGATTTTAGATTCGCCGGCAGACCAGAATGGATAGCCAACGTGGTCCGAACCCACTATTGAGCGAAGCCAAAATCCGGTAGCACCAACTTTGAGTGATTGCTCAAAAAGCGAAACAGTGAAAGCTTGCTTTACGTTTGTAGGTTGCTTAATATAATCGAGGATAACTTCAGCCTGGGATGCCTGCAAAGGATATTCGATAGGGACTTCGGTATAGCAGTAGTCTCTGCGAGCAACTTCTGCAGGAAAGCCTCTGTCTTTTCCCTGGTAAACGTATTCACCGGTAAGGAAGCGAACAAGTTTATCGCCCATATAGTATTCGATTTGAACAGCATTCATAGAAGCTTTGCCGCAATTAATCATAAGCAATTCGTAGGGGTCGCGTTCATCTTCGCGAGGAGCGGCAAGAATTTCAATATTTTGTTCGTTTAAATCATTTTTGCTGAACCCCATAAAGAGGAAAGTTTGATAAATTTGAATTTGTAGGTCAGGTTCGCAAACTTTCCAACGGGGGAAATATTTGATAATTTCGGGGTCGATAGTTGTAAGCGAATCAACTATTTCCCTTTCATTAGTAATTCTGCCTGTTTGTGCATTAACAGCGCTCAGTGCTGCAATTGCTAAGATAACTGTCAAGAAAAATCTTTTCATAGTATTCTTTCTATTTAATTTAACTAATCTTCTTAATTAAAATGTAAAAATTAATCTTGCGGTTGGCATAAACACACTGTTTAGTTCCCAATCGCGTAGTTTGCCTTTCATAGCTGCAGAATAGCCTTTTGCATCGAAGCGAACTGCAACACGATTGCGAACAATAGGAACAGATAGCCAGATATTCGCAAAAATTGATTCATCAAAATACTGAATAGAAGCACCATACGGGGTACGTGCATTTTTTGCCATAAAGTCGAGTTTAGCACTTATGCCGGTTACATTATCGGAAGACTTTTTAACATACTTAGTCTTGATAATATCATTATCTTTGTCTTCGATAACTTTGTTGTACCATCTATCGGCAGTATAGGTGGTTCCGCCGAGACCGAAACGCAGCCAGTAGTCGTCATCAATAGCAATACCAAATGTATAGTGCAAAGATGCGTTAAATCTAATCATATAATCTTCATCCTTGAACAGAGCATTTCGCATTGCAGCAATATCAGGATAATCATTTATGCTCTTTTTGCGATTTTTGTAATCTGGTTCATTAGCATCTCCGAAGATGTAGCCGAAAGTGAAATTAAAGATTCCACTTTGAGGAATAACTTTTATTGGGAAATCGCCAGAAGCAGATACACCAACACTACCGGAAGTTAATTTTCTATCGACATTATAGAAATCTTTCGAAAGAGAAGCCCAACCGGAAGTAGGCAAAATGAAACCGAGTTTCACATTTTCCCAGATAGCAGACAAAGTTAATCTTTCGCTCCACAGGCTGGGATAGTTGATTTCGTCGATACCATATTTAAGTTCGACGCCGTATTGTGGTAAACTCTGGTTAGTGACAGTAGAAAGAGTATCCACATAGCCGTCGGAATAAACAATCATAGGTTGTTCGTAATGACGCCAGCTAATTAAATCGGAGCTGAGAATTAGTTCATTTTTGCGAAGTTCATAGTCAAGAGGTTGCCCGTCGGAAATTCTCATAAATGTTTGCACGTCGAAAGGAGTGATTTCGTATTCATTTTTGACGAGCGATTGAGAAGTACCATATACTTTAGGAGCAAATTTTTTGAATGTTCCAAAACCTTGGGCTTCGAGAGTTTTGTTTTCGACATTGCCCTGACGGAAAGCCGTAACAATAAGTTCATACATATTGAAAGCACGGTATTCGTTTTCGTCGAGGGTGAAAGCAAAAAGTTCAGGATTAGTATATATATTGCGAGGTGGCACCTGACGCAATGATTTTTCGATATCTTCTTCGCTATCGTAGGAAACGAGCATAGCAATAATAGAAGAAGGAACAATCTGGTCGCGTTCCATACGAGTAGTAACTACATAAACATTTTGAACGGTAGCAATGGATTGACCCTGGGATTGCAAGCTTTGGATAATACAATCGATATCGGCGGGCACTTCGTAACCACGAGAGAGCATACCTTGCTTAATTGCGATGTCGCTTGCACCGGCTTCAACCTGCGAGCGGACAAAGTCTACGATAGTTCTATCGGCATTTTTGACGCAAGCTTCGTCGGCGACGGCAACGGTGCGGGTAAGCGCTTCGTCCTGGACGCGAATAGCTTTGCGAATATCGCCAATATCTTTGATACGATAAATAGAAATAGTAGAAAATCTGTAATTTTTGAATTTGTTTAAAATACTTTCGAGTTTGATACGGAAAGATTCATCAATTTGAGCATTAGCATTAAAGCTCAAAGCGACCCCGAAAAGTATACTTAGAATTAATACCGATGATAATTTCTTCATCATTTTATATCCCTTGTAAAATCTTAATTTCAATAAATAATTTATTTCAATTGTCTGAGCGGAGAGCCGGCTCTCCGCTCAGGAATATAAGAATTATCTACGTCTTGGACCACCACGTTCAGGCGAGTAATCGATGCTAACAGTAACTCTTTGAGCACTTGAACGCGATTGTTTATTATTTATCGGATTAATTGCCACAACATTAACAGGAATTGTTAAAGTACCTTTGATTTTTGTTTCGCCACGTGGCAAGTTACCGGACATTTCAAGATTGATATTATAAGTGCCATCGCCGGCATCTTCAACTTCCGGACCGGCAGCGAGTTCGTAAGCGTTGAGAGTTCCGGTCTTTTCGGAGATGGTTTTAGCTTCGGCGCGGACAGTAGCCAAAGTACCTTCGACGCCAGTAGTAGGCTTGGAAATTCTAATACCCTTGATGGAAATTTTAATTCTTTGTGGCTGACCGGAAACTTCGACCCTCATATCACGTGTATTGACGGAAGCAGGTTCTTGCTTGATTTCAAATGAACGGGTTGGGAATAGTTCAACTTCGACACCCGAGGCTGGCTGAACCCAAGTAACACGGATTGAGATTTTATCTTTATCAGGAGTATAGACGAAATTCATATTGCGGGTAATCGCGAGACCTTCGACTGGTGGCTTTTGCATATCTTTGTCGAAGTATGCATAAATACGGAACTGGTTAGCAGCAATTTTGTTGCCGGATTCCGGGATCACATCGAGCAGGAGCGAACCACCATAGTAAGCATAAGCATCGATTGTATTAACAATCTTACGTTCGCTTTCATCAGTCAGACCAGTTCTGAAAATACCGAGTGTAGCCGATTGAGTAGCGCGACGGGATTGCAAATTATGCACAACTTCGATTTTATATTCACCCGGTGAAAGTTTAGCATCGACAGTGCCGCGATAGTCGCGTTTTTCGCCCTGACGTGGAGTGGAGACACCCGAACCGGGGATTTCATCCAACGCTTTAAAAGTAATTCTCGAAACAACATTTCCACTCTTATCAAGCACGTTACCAGTAACAGCATTCTGACCTGGCTGATAAGGTGAAATTGAAATATCGAAGACGTGATTAACTGCATCGAAGCAATACATAGCAGAAGCCATATTGATAGTAGGTTCCGCAATATTTGGTTTTGGAGTAATTACACGAACGTTAAATTCAATGCTGCCACGGTTTTGGTCGAAATTGGAGGACATACCCGGAGCGAGCAACTGGGCAATATAGCTAAACAATCTAATTTTGCCGATAAGATCCGATGCTTCGCGGTCGGACATAGCCACTTCGATAGCAGCCTGAATTTTTTGGTTAAATTTATCAATATCGCGAGTTTTGATAAACTCATTAGCATCAGGAAGATTGAATTTTTCGAGATTATTCTGGAGCTCTTTGAGCACTTTTCTCAGGTCGCGAACAGTTAATTGAACAGTACCGATATTTACAGTAGCATCGTCGCTAACTTCGGCAGCACTTTGTTCTGAGCGAACACCCAAAATACGGTTAGTGCGGGATGAGAAACGTAATTTATACCAACCTGCTCTGCTTGGTGGCTGGAAATTAACAATAAAAGAACGTTTATTTAGCCCGCTTGCAGTTGCAAGTCTTCTTGTTTCGGTTTCAGAATAGAAGAAAACACTATCCTGGGATAGGTTTGGTGGTGAGTACGATGGACCTATAATAATTTCGCTGCTTTTAGGATAAACTGGGGAAATATCAGCAGTGGATTTCAGATTTGCAATATCGAGCTTATCAAAAGTAGCTTTAGAGTCCAAATTAAGTTGTCGGACAGCAAGAAGTTCCCAATCTTCGCCATTAGGACCGGGGAATTTTTGTCCGGGCTGCATTTTAAGAAAATCTATATTATTCTTTTTAATGTATTCGTCGGTTTGAAACATAGGAGCACTTGTCGGGTCCTGATTGCTACTGTAAAAGATTTGATATTGAAGTTCAGCAACATTAGCAAGTTCAACAAGTTTTTGCAAGCGTTCGACGTGCTCTTTGTCGGTTTCGCCCTCGCGTCTTTTAAGAGCTGTTGTAACATCAGTCACCCCAACTTCCACACTATAACGACGATAAGATTTGATGTCTGAGCCAATCATTTCACGCATATTGATGCCGGGAGGAGTGATGGTGATTTCGTCCTGTGGACGAGTGTTAATTCCTTCGGTACCGGCACCGGATTGAAGTTGAGTAAGAATACTTTCCACAATTTTCATTGTTTCTTGTTGTTTTTTGTGGAGATGCTCTTCTGCTTCGTCACGTTCAACGATGATAATCAGAAGTTCCAATACAACGGCAAGATAAAGTACGAAATATACTTTCCCTGCTCCGCCGCCTTTTGACATACTAAATACCCTCCAAATTTATAGATTTTTCAAAATGTCTAAAATATTGTAGTGTAAAATACGACATATTTCAAATATTACTAAACAACTTATTAACGTATTTTTAAAAATCTAACAAAAAATATGTTAATTGCAAAATATATTTTCTCGATGTTGATATTTATTTTTAATTAATTTTAATAAAGATGCAGACTTTGACTAATGATTTTCTAAGAATAATGCTTAATTCTGAAAAGCCATCGGAATTTTTCGAATACTTAAAAAAAAATAATAAATTAGGTTCTTTCTCTGAATTATATTTTTTGATTGTAACCTGTCAGGATGCAACCTGGCATCCCGAAGGAAGTGTGTGGACACATACTTTAATGGTAATTGATGTAGCTGCGGAATTCAGAAACACTTATCACTCGGAAAAAGACGCTTTAGCGTTTATGCTTGGGGCACTATGCCACGATTTCGGCAAACCATACACAACGATAATGAAGCAAGGTAGGATAAAAAGTCCATTACACGATTTGATGGGATTGCCTCCGACAAAATCGTTTCTAAACAAATTGGGATTAGATGAGTTTTTTCCGGATGTTTCGGCATATATAATGGAACATCTCAAGCCAATACAACTGTATAAGAATAGAGAAAACGTTTCTGATGCAGCAATCCAAAGGCTTAGCAAGCGAATAAATATATATGATTTGTATAAGCTTAGTGCCTCAGACCACTGGGGACGCACCGACGAAGAAGCAACAAAGCGGATTCATCCAGCAGGCGAATGGCTACTGCAGAGATACAAAAGCATATTAGAAAAAGAAAAAGCGTTTAGTGTGATGCCTGCTTGATGAAGCTTAAATAATCAACAGGCAAATCAGCATATAGATACATAGCCACAGCAATAGCAGCAATACATTTTTTAAAGTCCTGCGCTACGATTTTGTCGAAAGTATCCCATTCGGAATGATGATAGCGAAAATAATTGCCTTCGCTTTCAGTCCACAGGCTCATTGCAGGCACACCTGTGCGCACCATTGGGTCTATATCCACTCCCCCACCACCTCTGACAACTGTGATAGAATCGATTTTCTGCAAGAGAGGCTCGAAAAACTTAACAATCGAGAAAATAGTATCAGGACCGGAAAATCCAATTTTGGAAGGGCGGAAGCAACCGGCATCGAGTTCGAACATAAGAGAATGAGGAAGATGAGAATGCTGGTCGCGGTATGCTTTGCCACCGCGCACACCGTTTTCTTCATTTGCCCACATAACGGCACGAAGAGTGCGGCGGGGGCGAAGCCCTGCATCTTTGATATATTTCACAGCAGCCCACGTAGCAACACATCCGCAAGCATCATCGTGAGCACCAGTGCCAACATCCCAGGAATCTATATGTCCACCTAATGCAATGAATTCATTAGGATGTTCCCAGCCGACAAGTTCACCACGTAAGTTCCAGGAAAGAAAATCGGGCAAAGTTTCATTGAGTAAAGTAAGCCGCAAGCGTGGAGTTATGCCGCGATTTTGCAATCTATGGAGCAATTCTGCATCTTCGGAGTTCAGTGTGCCGTGAGGAATTTTATTGACATTGTCGTTGTAAATCATCATTCCGGTGTGAAGCGAGTTGTTTTGTGGAGTAACCGACCGGGCAAGGCTTGCAACTGCCCCAACTTCTGCTGCATTAATAGCACCACGAAACCGGAATGGCACAGCCTGAGAGTAATTAATGAACGGAACATTATATACAACTATTTTTCCTTTAGCTAATGCAGCTTTTTCTTTGAGTTCTTCGAAGCTCGAAACAACTAAAACATCGGCTTCAATTCCTTCTTTCGGGGTAGAGATGCTCCCACCATAAGCCATAACAGGTATTTTCTTTTGCATCGGGAAGATGAGTTCACATTTTTCTTCCTGACGAACCCAGTGAGGCACCCAAACGCTGTCTTTAGCCACATTTTGGAGACCGTCCTTTTTCATTTCTGAATAAAGCCAATCAAGTGCCCGTTCCAGATTTTCAGAACCGCTGAGACGATGCCCGAACACATCGCACAAATACCCGAGCCGCTCGTAAAATTTATCGTCTTCCATTATTATTTTGATAAGGCTATCTACTTTGCTTTCATATTTTGAAAGGATATATTTTTGTGTAATTTGTGCGTTGAGATTAAAAACGCAGAAAAATAAGGATAAATAAATAATCTTTTTCATAAATATCTCATTATAAAATTTTATACAAAATTATGTAATCATAAGTTTTATTAAAAATAAATAATTCATTTAGTTAAGAAATAATTCAGTAATCATTTGAGATTATAAAAACACAAGACATTGCATATCTACTTTAAAATATTAACAAATAATTAACAAAAAAATTCAAAATTTTAATTAAATTAGACGTCTTAAAACACGTCTTAAAAGTTATTTCAAAATTTCTGTTCTTTCCATAAAAGGAGAATTAAATTATGTTCAAAAAAACACTATCTTTTCTATTTGTGTTTTTGTTCATCTCGGGTAGTTTACTGATTGCCCAGCCTACATACCCAACACCGTTCGATTTGTCGAGTGGTGATTATAGTTTAACTGAATGGGCTGCTACTAATGCTGCGGGGACTTATCCACCAAATATGATTTTCCATAATGCAACTATGGCAAGCACTGGAACAGACCCGGATCTGGCATACGAAATGACCGGCAACTACACTGCCGCTTACAATCTAACAAGCGGAACACGCGTCAATGGCAAAGGCACAGCAGGATTTAGCTTTGTCAATACATCTGTTACTGTGAAATTAGGAGCGGCTGTTCTGGCTTTGAACACAACAAATCGTAATACAATCAAAGTTTCCTGGAAAGGTGCCGTCCTTGCAACTAACACACGAATTTACGGCATAAGATTGCAATACAGAGTTGGCAATGGAGTATTCAAAGACGTTGTAGATGCAAACGGAAATCCGGTTGAGTATTTATCAACAAATCCAGTAAATCAGATTACAACGTTTGATAATATCTTGCTTCCGGAAGAAGTAGAAAATCAGCCGGTTGTCTATTTACGCTGGAAATATTACTATGTTAGCGGTTCCGGTGGTCGTCCGGAAATGAGCGTTGATGATATTGCAGTTACAAGCTACTCGTCTATCGGAACTCCGACAAAGTTGCTGGTTCAAAAGGTAACTCCGAGTGTTCCAAGCTCAAATTTCCCATTCAGCGTTCGTGTAATTACAACTGACGACAACAATATTCCAAAATTTGTATCCAACAATACGAATGTAACTTTGCAACCATTATCCAATTTAGTCATTCCTCAGCAGACTATGACAATTGCAGCGGGAACTTATGCAGTAGAATTTACTAATTTGCGTTATTTAGATACAAATACAATAACACTAACATTTACATCGACCGGACTGACTTCTGCAAATGTGAATGTAAGTTTTGTGGAAGGTCCATCCGGGCTTGCATTAGATAACTTTGTGGGCAAAACTCACAAGAATTTTCCCCTTGCTACTTTCACAGTGCGAGCAATAAAGGCTAATGGTGAAACATTTGTAAATTACAATGGTCCTACTGTTACAATTACAGCAGCAGGAACAGGAAGTATTACAGGAACAACTACAAAGTCGTTTTTCAATGGAGTAGCAACATTTGACGATATTTCATTTGATGCGGCCGGGGACTACACTATAACAATTACTTCACCTGGCTTTATAGATCCAATTATAGAAAATGTTACAGTTGCCGATGAAATCACATTTACCGAAATAATTATACCGGACTATATTAAAGGTGTAGGAACACTTGGAACCGATCCATACGGTCCGCGTATGCCTGCTTTTGCTTTGGTGCAAGTAAACAATCTGCTTCCAAATACAACATACAGATATTTGACAGGAGCAACTAACGACCCGAATTATGATATTACACCAGCAAATAATAACGGAGCAGGAAACAATATCCATTTCAATGCTAATACTGGAACTTACATTTATAATAGTTTACGTTCATTTGTAGATAATGATGCTTATTCATATTTTACAACCGGACCGAACGAAACATCAAGAAAAATCTGGATAAATATTGTTCCTACCGGCAACGCAGCATTCAACAATCAGGTAAATGTGAACTGGTTATTTGGAATGGCTTTTGAAGACGGAAGATTTCTGAAACGTTTCAAATCAACAAAAACATCTCAATCAAGAGACTTCGGTTCAGATCAATCACTTGTAACAGGTATCTACGACCCGACAAGCTGGCTTCAACCAAATTCATTTGTCGTTCTCTACGACGAAAATGATGCACCAGTATCCGTTGGAATAGTTCAGAACATTGGAGCAAGAATTCAAACTCCGGGATTTCCGCCACAAACACCTTGGTGGTTTGCGGATTATGAAGAAACAAATAGTGCTTGGGCTACTTATATTCCTAATAATTTAACAAATGGAGTGCGTAAGCTTAAAAATTTCGACTGGCAAGGCAATGAACTCCGCACCTGGACAGACGGGGACGGTATCTGGGCAACTGTCGATACAAGACTGGCAAATGGCGGAAGACTTAATCCAATATTATTTGGTACACCACAACTCGACCTGATTATGCCGTACGATAACGAAGAACTTTGCAACCACGAAGCATATCATATTACCTGGAACTCGAACGGTGTCGATAAGTTAAACATTCAAGTATCTGAAGACGGAGGAGTTACATACACTACAGTATTGTCTAACGTCGATGCCCGCACAGGACACTACGAGTGGAAAATTCCAAGAGGAACATATTCCGAAAAACAATTAGCTTTTAGATTAATCAGTGTTGAGCATCCATATATTTTCGATGTATCGAATAATAACTATATTTGGGATACACCGCTTCAATCAGGTGGTTCGCCATCCACTTCATTATGCGAAGGAGAAAATTACACACTTTCAGTGGATGTAAGCGGTTCCGATTTGAAATATCAATGGATGAAAGATGGAAAAATCATTCCTAATGCAACAAATAGCACACTTACATTAAACTCAGTAAAATATGAAACTTCAGGGACCTACACTTGCCTTGTAGTTGGCAAACCTGTATGCCCGGAATTAGTAACCGAACCAATTGATGTATATGTTGTTACACCAGCAACTGTTACAACTCAACCGGTATCGCAATACACTCTACAAGGTGGAGAAGTAACGTTATATGCCGAAGCTCACATTGTTGGTCCAAATGGAACTCGTCCGGCAAAAGATGTTGCAATTCAATGGTATCGCGGTAATACTCCGCTTGTCGATGATGGAGTTCACATTGCCGGAGCACGTTCGAATATGTTGAGACTATCGAAAATTCAGCCTTCAATGGCAAGCGACGAATATTACGTTACATTCAGCGGAAAATGTCCTAACACAGCTGTTTCCTCGAAAAAAGTTTACGTTAGAATAGCTGATGTATTATTCACAAAGCAACCTGCCGATGTTCAGGTTTGTGCCGGAAACGAAGTAAAATTCACTGCTACAGCTACTACAACTCTTCCTGCAACAATTTCATATCAATGGTATTATGAAAACATTCCGCTTGTAGATAATTCTCGTATCTCTGGTGCAACAACAGAAGAGCTAACAATCTCCGACGTTAATATAAACGATGCTGGTAAATATCGCTTAATGGCAACTGTCAATGGCTATGGAGTTAAACTTTGGAGCAACAATGCAGTATTAAGTGTTGTTACTGTTCCAGAAATCACAGTTCAACCTGCAGATAATATAATTGTCAAAGAAAATGAAGAATTGCAAATTGAAGTTACAGCTAAAAGCCTGCTCCCAATGACATATCAATGGTATAAGGATGGCAGTGCAATCGCCGGCGCTACTACAAACATTTACCAAAAAGATAATGCAAATTCATCGGATATTGGCGAATACTATTGCGTTGTCAAAAATGATTGTGGCGAAGTGAAATCAAATGTTGCTTATGTAACTGTTACCCGCAAAGTGTATGCATCGGTTGATGATGTTGCTCTGCGTGGCTTTGGAGTGATGCCAATTTCGCCAAACCCTGTGAATGGAACAACCGAAATAAGATTTGTTGGTAGCAGTGCAGAAAATGTAAAATTATACATCACAGACGCATTAGGCAACGAAGTAGCAAAAATATTCGAAGGAAATGCTTCAGGTAGCTTGCAAAATATTCAATTCAATACTGCAAGCTTACCTGCCGGCTTCTATTTTGTTACTCTGAAATCTGCCCGTGGCTTAGCTACTGAGAGAATGATTGTAATAAAATAATGAATTGTAAGAATTTATTTGAGCCGCTCACTTTTGTGGGCGGCTTTTTTTTTAGATAAATATTTATTAGATTGTTGATAATCATTAAATAATTGTAAGTGGAAAATGGAAACTCTTGAACAAATTAATCAATTAATTGAAAGAGCATATTCAACCGAACAGGAAAGACAATTTGCTAATGAAATTATTCAAGAAGCACAAAAATTCAAACTTGGCAACGACATTCTGCCACTTGCTGCCTTTATGAACATTGATTTGAACAACAAGGAACTGGTTACGACGTTGCAGTCAGAGTTTGGCGATGGACTTATAAAAAACATCGAACTTTTTCATAGAATAAGCAAGGTAACAATTCCAGAAACACAAAAACGCATCTCGGATTTAAGAAAAGTATTCATCGAAATTACAGATGATTTGAGGCTAATTATCCTAAAAGTGATAGAACGTCTCGTTACATTGAAGTATGTATCGAACAGCAATAGCCGAAACCTTGTTCCTCTTGCCGAAGAATGTTTGTATTTGTATTCACCAATTGCTCACCGTCTTGGAATAAGTAAGCTCTATCAACCGCTTGAAGATATATCTTTCAAAATACTTGAACCTACAGAATACCGCAAAATTCATCGTGCAATAGAAGTAAGACGCGAAACGCTTGAAAGAAAATTAAAAACTATGAGCTATGATGTTGCAGAGCAACTTAAAAAGCATTCAATTCCAGCTGAAATAAAATACAGAGTGAAAAGACCTTACAGCATTTACAGGAAACTGAAAAATCAAAACACAACGCTTGACGGAATATACGACCTGATGGCTTTGCGTGTGATAACAGACACAGAAGAACATTGCTATGTTACACTGGGCATCGTCCATAGCAAATGGATACCAATTGAGAAACGCTTTCGCGACTGGATAACTTATCCGAAACCAAATGGATATCGCTCAATACAAACAACAGTTCATACAACGAGTGGCGATAAGTTTGAAATACAAATCCGAACACATCAAATGGATATAGAAGCGGAATATGGTGGGGCGGCTCACTGGGCATATAAAGAACGAACCGCAGGAAAGAACGATTTGTGGGTGAAAAAGCTAAAAGATTTTCTTGAAAATGATGAGTATTTCGAAAATCCGGTTGAATTATTTGAAATGCTTAAATCTGAAATGAAAAGCGACTATATACACGTTCTCACACCCAAGGGAAATATTATTTCGCTTGTAGAAGGAGCAACTGCATTAGATTTTGCTTTTGCTGTGCATACAGACGTTGGATATAAAGCAACAGGTGCAAGAATAAACGGTAAATTTGCGAAGCTGAAAACAGAGCTGCACAGTGGAGATGTTGTCGATATAATTACTTCAAAAAACAGCAAGCCGTCGCGAGATTGGCTCGATATTGTTAAATCAACACGAAGCCGCTCGAAAATATTGAAGTGGTTCAAGCAAAACGAACGTGAGTTATTAATTGCTGATGGGAAAAAAGCCTGGGAGCAACTGAAAAAGCAACACAAAGCGAAAATACGCGGTTTCGACGACGATGCAACATTCCGTAAAAACATTGAGCTATTAGACTTTTCGTCGCCGGAAGATTTTTTCCTTTCTTTGGGCAATGGAAATACAAAATGTTCGCTTAATTTGCTAAAAAAGATATATCCCAAAGCTTTCGAAAAACAGAAAGAACAGAAAAAACTAACTGAACACGACATCAAACTGAAAAAACTACGTCCACAAGTTAAGGTTGAAGGATTAAGCGGCATAGAAACCAAGTTAGCCAAATGCTGCCATCCGATAAAAGGCGAACCAATTGTTGCTTATGTTACGAAAAAGAGCGAAATCAAGGTGCATCGTGCAGAATGCCCATACGTAAAAAATATTGCAGATACTGTAAATCTAAAAAATGCAGAATGGTGCGATGATGTTTCTTTGCAAACCGTTCAGCTGAAAATTTTCTGTTCAGATTATCCATACCAGTTTGATGATGAGGCTGCAAACGCCTCGATAATAGTTCTCAATACCGAAATGGTGCAACTTGGAAAGAATGTAAAAGCACTTTTGGCAACAATTCAAGTGCAAGATATTGAGCAATTGAAAAAGTTTACTAATAAATTGCGTCTTCTCCCCGGAATTGAAGGAGTTAAGACGAAATAAGAATGATAATTATCCGCAAACCGATTTACAACTTTTTCAATATTTACAAATCTACAATAATGCATAAAGGAAAGGTTGCCCCCCGAGGGGCAACCTTTAGAACAAACCGGGCAATATTATTTTTTCAAGAGTTCAGCAATATGCTTTTCGATACTTTCGGGAGTGGTCTGCGGAGCAAATCTATCAACGACATCCCCGTTTTGATTAACTAAAAATTTTGTGAAATTCCATTTTATTTCATCGTTGATAAAGCCTTTTGCGTTGGCTTTCAAGAATTTATAGAGAGGGTGTGCGTTTTCGCCATTTACTTCAATTTTGTCGAATATCTGAAACGAAACACCATAATTTGCAGAACAAAACGAAGCTATTTCCTCGTTTGTGCCCGGTTCCTGACCACCAAACTGGTTGCACGGAAAAGCAAGTATTTCTAAACCAGAATCTTTGTATTTGCGGTAGAGTTCTTCCAATCCTTTGTATTGAGGAGTAAAGCCGCATTTGCTTGCAACATTAACAATAAGCAGAACTTTGCCTTTGTAATCGGCAATAGATTTTTCTTTGCCATCGATAGTTTTTGCAGAAAAATCATATATGGAACCCATATTTCCTCCGTTAGACTGAGAACTACAATTAATATTAGCAAAAGCAAAAATGAGTAGTAAAATTAAGTATTTTAGCATTTTTTCCGCCTTTAATTAAACTAAAATTATTTTTAGTTTAAACGAAACCGCTGGTAAAATATTGTTTGCCTTGAAGTTTGAAAATAAATAAAAGCAAAATAATAAATAAGCGAGAAACAAAGGTGAAATCAAAAACAATAAATATAAATTCATTGTTTAGCCGATACAACGCAAAATAAAGACAAAATTTTAATAAATCGTGAAAAATGAAAACAAATAATCAAAATTTCTTTTATTTTTGTAATACTTACTTAATTTTTTGGTAAAATAATATTAATAGGAAAAGTTATGAATATTTTAGTTCTCAACTGCGGTAGTTCCTCATTAAAATTTCAAATAATTGATACCGATTTAGAAAAAATCGAAAAAAATGAAGACCGTGAGCTTGCACGCGGGCTATTAGAAAGAATTGGTTCGGAAGCTTTGATTTCCCTGAAAGTAGAAGGCAAATCAACTATTAAAACGACAGCAGCAATTCGCGACCATAAGGCTGCAATTCAATATATTATCAAATGGGTTACAAATCCCGATACAGGAATACCCGGAATTAATTCACTCGAAGATATTCACGCAATAGGGCATCGCACTGTTCACGGAGGCGAAGAGTTCAAGAGTTCGGTGCGTATCGACAATGATGTAATTGCAAAGATGGAAGACAATATTGAGCTTGCACCACTACATAATCCGGCAAACCTGAAAGGTATTTATGCAGCAAGAGAAGTATTCGGACCGAGTGTGCCGCAGGTTGCAATTTTCGACACAGCATTTCATTCGACTATGCCGGAAACAGCATATTTGTATGCTATTCCATATCAATATTATCGTCGGTATAAAATTCGTAAATACGGATTTCACGGCACTTCGCACAGATACATTGCATATCGCTATCGAGTATTGACAGGCAAAACAAAAGATGACACAAACATCATCACTTTACATTTGGGCAATGGCTCGTCTGCTTGTGCAATCAAGCACGGCAAATCAATAGACACATCGATGGGATTTACTCCACTCGAAGGGCTAATGATGGGAACACGCTGCGGCGATATAGACCCGACAATAATTGATTTCCTGCATCACAAAGAAGGTTCCTCAATTGATGAAATATTCAATATGCTGAATAAGCGTTCGGGTCTTTTGGGAATTTCCGGGCTAACAAATGATATGCGAGACCTCGAAGTAGAAATCACTGAACATCAGGATAGACGCGCTCAGCTTGCAATCGATATGTTCTGCTCCAGAATAGTTAAGTATGTCGGTGCATATCTGACATCAATGAACGGAGCAGATGCAATTTGCTTCTCTGCCGGAATTGGCGAAAACGCACCGGATGTTCGTGCCAAAGTATGCGAACATTTAGAATTTTTAGGCGTTAAAATTGATAAGAAACTCAACAACAAGATGATACGCGGCAAAGAAGGCGTCATATCAACTCCGGATAGCAAATTGCAGGTATATGTTATTCCAACAAACGAAGAATTAGTAATTGCAAGAGACACTTGCCGCGTTGTGTTGAATGCTCCATTGCCATAATTATTTAATAATAAAAAGGATTGTTTGTTATGTCTCAAATTCCATTTATCGAAACAACAAGAAATAAAGCAAAAGCAGTAAACGCTTTGGTTGCTTTTCCGGATGCGGAAGACGATCGCACATTGCTTGCCAGCCGCTATTTGCTGGACGAAAAAATTGCCCGTCCGGTGCTTGTAGGAAATGAAAGCAAAATCAAAGCTGTAGCAAATGAAAAAAGCATATCGCTCGAAGGAGTGCAAATTATTGATCCAGTCCAAAGTGAGCTGATCGATGAATTTGCAAACATTTTATATGAAAAGCGTAAAGCAAAAGGAATGACGCTGGAACAAGCCCGCCAAACTGTAACCGATCCATTATATTTTGCCGGCTTATTGCTCGAAACAAACAGAGTGCAAGTAACTGTCGGTGGAAATGTTTCATCCACAGGTGCAGTGCTCAAAGCGGCAATCTATACAGTTGGAGTTGCGGCAGGCATTTCGATTGTGAGCAGTTTCTTTATAATGGCATTCCCCGACAAAATGTATTGCTTCGCTGATTGTGCAGTAAATCCAGACCCAACAGCCGAGCAGCTTGCCGATATTGCAATTAGTTCGGCAAAGAACTATAAAGCAATCACCGGAGAAGAACCAAAAGTTGCATTTCTATCGTTCTCCACAAAAGGAAGTGCCGAGCATCCTTTGGTAGATAAAGTGCGCGCAGCTGTCAAGATTATGCAGGAGAAAGAACCGAATATACCTTCTGATGGGGAATTGCAACTCGACGCAGCAATAGTTCCGGAGATTGGTAAACGTAAAAGCCCGGATTCAGCAGTAGCAGGAAAAGCAAATGTGCTTGTTTTCCCAGACTTAAATGCAGGGAATATCGGTTACAAATTGGTGCAAAGACTTGCCGGAGCCGAAGCCGTTGGTCCGGTTGTGCAAGGTTTGGCAAAACCATATTGCGATCTGTCGCGCGGTTGTTCCGTCGATGATATGGTAACTGTTGCAGCAATATGCTCATTGATGGCATAGAACAATAACAAATAGCATAAAAAAAGGCTGCCACAAATTTTGGGCAGCCTTTTTTATTTATGAAAGAAAAAATCAGTGTATTGTTTCGTTTCCGTTAAGCAGTATTTTCGAGGGCAAAATATTTTCCCAGGGAGATTTAAAAACAAGAGCCATTACGATATATCCGAGCACATTTCTATCGATTTTAGATTCGAACTCACTTGTCAGAATGCGGTCTATGATAAAATCAATCTGGTCGTTGGAAATCAGTCCGAGAGCCTGGTATTGAAGCAGATCGCCAAGAGCCTCAGTAGTAAATAAGTCCTTTTCCATTTCGTTAAGCATACGGAAGGACTGAGTTTCTTCTTCGGTAGAAGTAATTTCGCGATCGACCAACCAGCTGAGAGCAGTAGAAATCTCCACATCAGTATATCCAAGCTTATGCAAGCTTTTGATGTGAGATTCGGTAAGTTTATCATTAGAGTGAAGTTCTTTCACCACAAAAACGATAATTTGCAAAATTCTTTCACTCACTTGTATCTCCCTCCAGATATTTGTTTTCGAGCTTTGTCATATTGTTTCTTTCTATATCAGTAGCATCGTCGTATCCGATAATATGCAAAACGCCGTGAATAGCAAGCCGCGAAAGTTCATTAGTAAGGCTCACATTATATTCTTTTGCCTGCTCACGGGCAACTTCCAGCCCAATGTAGATTTCGCCTGAAAGCGGATTTTCTTCCAAAGGGAAGGAAATTACGTCTGTTTCCCAGTTATGTTTCAAATAACGATTATTTATATCTCTAATATCGTCATTATTCATAAAAACTATAGAAATTTCCGCTTCATTAATTTTTTCGCCTTTTAGAGCGTTCTCCACCGCCCTTCTGATTTTTTTATATTGAAGGCGACTTTGTTCTGTTGTATTTGTAAACTCAATTTTATACATATATTTATAAGACGAAAAAAATGCCGAATTAGTTAAACCATTTTTTCAATAAGCGAAAGTTGCATTGCGGCAAGCAGAACAGCAGGATCGAGTTCGGTTGGGTCGCGATGCAACATTTTCTTGTGAATGTTTGAGTAGAACGAGCAAGTATTTCCTTTGCCAACAATCAAGCAAGAAAGAGTTTTCTTTTTAGAGCAAATAAAAATAATTTCGTCGGGCTCGAAAACTACATAACCGGTTAAATTGTGCAGTTCATAATAACCATGGCGAGTTTGAACCGAGACAATAGAGCCTTCTTTATCTTTATCAAAAACTATCGAGTTGTAAAGATTGATAATCATTGGCTTATCTGAAGCATCATTCCGAAGGTTCCAGGTCCAGGAATTTTCGAAGGCTTCGGGCTGCTGTCCCAAAATGTTGGAAATTGTATCTATATCCTGCTCAATAAAACTAAACGCCATAGTATTATTCCAAATTGTATTAGAATATATTTCAAAATAAACTTACAAAGTTAAAATTCAAAGTATTTTTTTACGTCTTAAATCTTAAATTTTGTTTATTGGATACAAAAAAATTAATATTAATGAAAAGAGAAATAATTGACGAAAAGAAACTATTTAGCATTTTAGAACACACCAGCAAACCTGACAAGGTTCAGATAGATGAAATATTGTCGAAAGCATTGGAACTTCAAGGGATTGATCTGGAAGAAACAGCTGCATTGCTAAATATTGACGAACCTGAGCAACTCGAAAAAATTTTTCACACTGCCTACAAAGTAAAAGAAGAAATTTACGGAAGGCGTTTAGTATTGTTCGCTCCGCTTTATACTTCTAACTTTTGTGCAAATAATTGCCTCTACTGTGGTTTTCGCGCAGATAATAAAGAAATCACTCGGCACTCTCTATCTATTGAGCAAATAAAAGAAGAGACACTTGGAATTCTCGAGCAGGGACACAAGCGAATATTAATGCTAATGGGCGAGAACCACAAGGAAAGCTCGCTTGATAAGTTCATAGAAGCGATCGAAGCCGTCTATAGCGTTCGCGATTCGAAAGGTTCGTCTATCAGAAGAATAAACGTTGAAATAGCACCGCTATCCGAAGAAGAGTTTAAGCGTTTCAGCTTAGTTCCAATCGGAACATACACTGTATTTCAGGAAACATACCATCGCGAAACATACAAGAAGATGCATCCGGCTGGCAAGAAAGCAGATTACGAATGGCGTCTGTATGTAATGGATAGGGCACTTGCCAACGGAATGCACGACGTTGGTATTGGAGTATTGTTCGGGCTGTTCGATTATCGATTCGAAGTGCTTTCATTAATAGAACATTCGCGTTATTTAGATAAATACTACGGTGTGGGACCTCACACTATTTCAATTCCTCGAATAAAGCCTGCAAAGAATGCACCTGTTTCGAATAATATACCTTATCCGGTTTCGGATCTTGAACTCAAAAAAGTGGTTGCGTCTCTGCGTCTGTCAGTTCCATATACCGGAATGATATTATCCACGCGCGAACCAGCACAGCTTCGAAGCGAACTGTTTGACCTGGGTATTTCGCAAATCAGTGCCGGCTCGCGGACTGTTCCGGGTGGATACAAGCAGGCATTTTCGTCGTCGAGCGAATACGAAGAAGGGCAGTTTGTGCTGAACGATTGTCGTAGTTCAGGGGAAGTAATAGCTGATGTAATTCGGCACGGATATATTCCATCGTTTTGCACTGCTTGCTATCGTTCGGGGCGAGTTGGAGAAGACTTTATGGATCAGGCAAAGCCCGGGCTGATAAAACTTTATTGCCAACCAAACGGGCTTACAACGCTAAAAGAATATTTAGTCGATTATGCAGATGAGGATACGCGCCGAATTGGTGAAGAACTAATCGAACGCGAAATCCTGCAAATTCCTGATGAACACGTTCGTCAGCTAACACGAGATTATCTGCAGAGAATTGAGCAGGGCGAACGCGATTTATTTTTCTAATTTGGGTGATTATGTCTATTCAAGATATTTTATCGAAAGATACACTTTCAAGGGAAGATATTATCCGATTATTATCTGCGGAAACCCCTGAAGAAATCGAACTGATTCGGAGCAAAGCATACAATACAATGCTCGAATATGTAGGCGACAAGGTATATCTTCGCGGTTTGATTGAATTTTCTAATTACTGTGTAAATGATTGCTACTATTGTGGAATTAGAAAGAGCAACGCCAATACCGAACGTTATTTGTTATCTGTGGAACAAGTAATCGAAGCAGCAAAATTAGCAGCAGAATTTGATTATGGCTCTGTCGTATTGCAATCGGGCGACCGACGCGACGAACAATTTATCGAATACGTGGTTAGTTGCATCAAAGGAATAAAGGACGCAACAAAAAGCGAAAAATATCCCGAAGGACTTGGCATTACACTTTGCGTTGGTGAACAAACAGAAGAAACATATCGAAGATTTTTTGAGGCAGGTGCTCATAGATACCTATTGAGAATAGAAACAACAAACCCCGAATTGTTTTCAAAGATACATCCTCCGCAACAGAAATTAGAGGCTCGGATAGAAGCACTTAACACACTAAAAAAAGTAGGCTTTCAGGTCGGCACAGGAGTAATGATCGGGCTACCGGGACAAACTCTGGATGATCTGGCAAACGATGTGCTTTTCTTCCGCAATATGGATATTGATATGATTGGGATGGGACCATATCTTCCGCACAACGATACACCAATGGGCAAGCAATACGAGACCACCGAGGAAATCAAGAAATGGCGTTTTGAATTATCGCTCAGAATGATTGCAGTATGCCGGATTGTGTTAAAAGATGTTAATATTGCCTCGACAACAGCACTTCAAACTATTCACCCAACCGGACGCGAGGAAGGGCTTCGCTATGGAGCAAATGTAATTATGCCACAGATTACACCAACCGAATACCGCAAAAACTATATGCTATATGAGGACAAGCCTTGCGTTTCGGAATTTGCAGCAGAATGCCACAGCTGTATGCAGATGCGAATTGCATCAGTAGGTCGCTCAATTGCATACGGAGTATGGGGCGACCCACTTCATTTTCGCAACAAGCAAAAAAATTAGAATTTCTGCTTTGGTTTAATTTCCTCGAATTCCCCTTTGTCGCGATTTTTCTGGCAGTTGTCCCAGTTGAAATAGCGACCGTTCATAGCAATATAGACGCCGGGAGGAAGTGTTTGGACAAGGGCAATCGCACTGCCTAAATTGAAAAGTCCGTCGGAACTACCGAACTTATATGGTATCATTGCACCAGTGAGCACAATTGTTTTATCTTTCACTTTTTCAGCAATGACGCGGGCAGTTTCGACCATTGTGTCGGTGCCGTGAGTAATTATTATTTTACTTTCTTCAGTTTTCAAGCAGTTCGAAGCAATTAGTTCGCGGTCGGCATCTGTCATATCGATGCTGTCCATCATCATCAAAGTCCTCACTTCGATTGGGACGCGGGCACGACCTAATTTCAGCATCTCATTAATATGAGTATCTTTGAAAAACAGAGTTCCATTGAGCTCGTTATATTCTTTGTCGAAAGTTCCACCAGTTACAAATATTCTGATTGCCATAATTATCTTAGATTTATTACAACAAATAAACTCAAAATTAACAAAAATATAAGTGTAGAAAAAAGTATAAAAAAAATTTATGAAGAATGTTCTCAAAATACCATAAATATTAGTCGCTTAAAGTGCCAATAAAATGAATTTTATATGTGATAGAATTATAATAATTTTGTATTGATAAATATAAAAATTGAGATATGAAAGAGAAACAAACCCCGCTAATGCGGCAATATAATCAAATTAAAGAGCGTTACCCTGATACAATATTACTATTTCGGTTGGGAGACTTCTACGAGACTTTCAACGAGGATGCCCAAATCACATCGAAAGTATGTGGAATTGCACTAACAAAGAGGAACAACGGAGCGGGCGCCGATATGCCACTTGCGGGCTTCCCTTATCATCAACTTGATAATTACTTGCCTAAGCTTGTTCGGGCAGGCTATCGAGTGGCTGTATGCGAGCAACTCGAAGACCCAAAGCTTGCGCGTGGGATTGTAAAACGTGATGTAGTTGAAGTTGTTACTCCGGGAGTTGCGTTATACGAAAAAGTATTAGATTCGGGGAAGAACAATTATGTAGCTTCAATTTATCTTTCGCAGGACAGAAAACGAAATAATACAATTGGGTTTGCAGCGATAGATATTTCGACGGGCGATTTTTTCACGACAGAAATTGCACTTTCGCAGCTGATAGATTTGCTCGAGGGGATTGTGCCTTCGGAGATAATTATAGCGAAAGTTCAAATGGGCTTCTTTCTTGAAACATTAGGCAAATTGAGTTATAAGCCATCGATAACAAAGCTCGAAGATTGGTTTTTCGATTATGAATTTGCAAGCAAATTAATTTTAGATACATTTGCAACGAGAAGCTTAAAAGGCTTTGGAATAGACGAATTGCCGGACGGAATTGTGGCGTGCGGGGCTGTGCTTCACTATGTAAAAACGATGCAAAACGGGAACATTGGGCACTTGCAGGGAATTCGCCACTACAACCCAACCAATTATATGATGCTTGATGCAGCAACGCGCCGGAATTTAGAAATCACGTATTCTTTTGCTGGAACGCAAGATGGTGCTTTGCTCAGAGTATTGGATAAAACTTCGACCGCAGCAGGCAGCAGATTGCTTAAACGCTGGGTTACTCACCCACTGAAAGCAATTAACCAGATTAATTATCGGTTGTCTGCTGTCGAAGAGTTTTTCAATAATCAGGAAACAAGCATATTGCTTCGAAGAAAGCTTGGCGAAACAGCAGATTTGGAACGTCTTTCGGCAAAAGTTGCCACCGGCAGAGCAAATCCAAGAGACGCTGTTGCTATCCGCACCACTTTGAAAATTATTCCTGAATTAAAGGAAATATTGAGCGAATTTGCTTCACCGCTTATCAATGAGATAAATAACTCACTTGAAACTTTGGACAGTTTGCTTGATTTTCTGGAAAGTGCATTATTGGACGAACCTTCGGTAAATTTTGGGAATGGCAATATTTTTCGGGAAGGATTTTTCTCAGAACTCGATGATTACGTAAATGCAAAATTTTCAGCAAAAAAATGGATTTCGGACTTTCAGGAGGCAGAACGCGAACGCACCGGAATACCATCATTAAAAGTTAGTTTCAACAACGTGTTCGGCTACTACATTGAAATTACGCATACTCATAAAGATAAAGTGCCTAAGGATTACGAACGCAAGCAAACTCTAACTAATGCAGAACGTTACACAACACCCATATTAAAGGACTTCGAAAACAAAATATTATCAGCGGAAGAAAAAATCATCGAGCTTGAACAGCGGCTATTTGCAGAATTGCGATTAAAGATTTATGCAGAATTGCCCAAATTGCAACAAAACGCCGAAAATCTTGCCACACTCGATTGCTTGCTTTCGTTTTCGACTGTCGCAAGAGAAAACAACTACACCCGTCCCGAAATAGATACAAGCGAAATACTCGAAATCGATGAAGGGCGGCACCCAGTAGTCGAGAAAATGCTTCCACCGGGCGAAAGCTTCGTGCCAAATTCAACAACAATGAATATCTCGGACAATATGATACATATTATCACAGGTCCGAATATGAGTGGTAAATCGTGCTACTTACGGCAGGTTGGGCTAATCGTATTGCTTGGGCAAATGGGTTCCTTTGTTCCGGCAAAGAGGGCAAAATTCGGGATTGTGGATAGGATTTTTACACGAGTCGGTGCTCAAGACAATATTACAAGCGGTGAAAGCACATTTTTAGTTGAAATGCAGGAAGCAGCGAATATAATAAATAATGCAACTCGTCGCAGTTTGATACTATTAGACGAAGTGGGGCGTGGCACAGCAACGTTCGATGGGATTTCGATTGCCTGGGCTATCGCCGAATATATTCATAATGATATTAAAGCTAAAACACTTTTTGCAACGCACTATCACGAACTTAACGATATGGCACAACGCTATCAAGGAATAAAAAATTACCGGGTAGAAGTAATCGAAACCGAAGGAAATGTTGTATTCACTCACAAAGTATCAAGTGGCGGAAGCGACCATTCATTTGGAATACACGTAGCAAAAATGGCAGGACTTCCCTCAAAGATCATTGACCGGGCAAATGAAATTATGAAACTTTTCGAGGGAGACACAAACGAGCCACAAAGCGAACATAAACCAGATATAAGCCGAATAAAAACACACCAGAAAGGACAACCTTATCATCAACTTTCGATTTTCGAGTTTAAGGACGACGCTTTGCGTGAGAAAATTAACACAATCGACGTTGATAACATCACACCAATTGAAGCACTTAAAATTCTTAGTGATTTGAAAAAAGAAATAAAGTAAAACTAATTTTCGTTTAATTCGTAATTCAAGTGTAATTTTTTCTTGTTATATGTGTATTTTTATTGATGAGAGTAACGATATTTACCATATTAATTGTTTTTTGCTTTCAGTCTGCACAAAGTTACTGGGAAGAAGTTACCAATATGCCAAATTTTTACAGGCAAAGCTACTGGTTAGATGTATATTTTTTGGAAAGCAATCCACAATATGGCTGGGCGTGCGGCTACGAAGGGAAAGTGATTCGCACTACTGATGGTGGGCAAACCTGGCAAGGAACGCAAATTCCGGAAATAAATCAAATTGAAAGCATACATTTTGCTTCTCCGTTGATAGGATATTGCTCGGGGGAAGGAAAAATATTCAAGTCGATAAATGGTGGGGCAAGCTGGATGGATATTTCGCCGCGTGCCGATGATGTATTGCTATGGGGAACGTATTTTGTAGATGAAAATTTAGGTTTTGTGCTTGGCGGAAATTGTGTGGGCTATCAGAGATTTTTCAAAACAACAAATGGCGGACAAGATTGGGAATCATATGATTTCTTTTATTCAAATACAAAGCTCGCAGATTGCATTGTATATCCAAATGGAACAGGATATGCAGTAAGCAGCGGATTAATCTGGCGAACAACAAACACAGGCAATAGCTGGGCAGTATTCAGCAGAACAGGTGGATTGGACTGGCACGAAGAAATCACACACAAAGGAAGAACTTTTCTTATCCCCTATTCCCTATCCTGCGATGGGACAACAACAAACCGAGGCGGTATCCGCTTTTCTACGAATATGGGAAGCACCTGGAGAGATTATGTTACAAAAGGCTCAATGTATGGCTCTTTCCTGCTGGATAGTCTGCGAGGCTGGGCTTGTGGGTTGAACCGTGAAGTATATTATACATCTGATGGCGGAAAAACCTGGGAGTTGCGAAATTGCGGAATTCCGGCCGGGAAAAATCTCGATGATATTTGGTTTGTAGATGATACAACAGGCTGGCTTGCCGGCGAAGGACTATACCGATTGCGTAGAAGTTCAATAGCTCAGCCGACTATAGTTTTGCTTGGGCAAAATGAAATTTGTCAGGGCGATACAGTTGAACTTTTAGTAGAGGGCAACTATAAAGTTATCCGATGGTCTACCGGCGAGACATCGAAATCAATAAAAGTTTATAAGAGCGGGCGATATAGTGTGTATGTAGAAAATTCTGAATGTGAATATGCATATTCCGGTGAAATTGAAATAAAAGTTCGGCAAGCCGATAAAATTGTTCTGCAACCGAGCAAATCGATGCCTTGCGATGGAGACACTGTTTTGCTAAAAGTTGTTTCCAATCATTCAAACATTCGTTGGAGCAACGGAGCAAGTGGGAACGAGATAATATTAACCAAAAGCGAAAAAATCAGGGTTACAGCTGAGGATGCATTTGGATGTATCGATTCATTAGATTACACAATAGTTTTCAATCCATTGCCAGAACCGAAGATTAATCCGATTGGAAGAACAAATATTTGTATTGGCGATAGCGTTTTGCTCCAAGTTGTGCCAAATTTTCCGGTTGTCGAATGGTTCGACGAGCACGGCAAGCAAGTTGCCTTTGGGCAGTATTTAAAAGTTGGCGAAAGCGGAAAATTCCGTGCGGCGGTGGTGGACAAAAACAGCTGTAGTGGAGTTTCGGATGCAGTAGAGGTTATAGTTCGTAACGAAACGAACAGATTGTCTGTACTGATGCCGGGTAAAGAATTTTTTGTCGATAGTGTGCATTATCCAAATTTGTCCTGCTCAAAAATCAAAGTGAAAAATATAAGTCAGTTAAATTACACAATTGACAACCCGTATTTATTCTATAAGCTTTCTTTTTCTATTCCCCAAAGCCAATTGCCAATAAACATAGCAGCGGGAGAAGAAAAAGAAATATCGGTTTGCTATTCGCCACGTTCGCTGAATTTTGAACGAGATACTTTAATTATTGAAGATGTATGCAACGATCACATAATACCGCTTGTGGCGTATTCGTTGCCAAATAAATATTTTGGGAATACTCGTTGCGATGCAAGATTGCTTCTTGAAACAGTAAAAATTAATTCCGGAAATAATTTTGTTGTTGCTTCGGCATATCCAAATCCTGCTTCGAAAGTTGTATATATTCCCTATTCGAAAGTGAAGTCCGCACCGATTCTGAACACTGATGTATTTGACTTGCTTGGCAACCAACTTACTTCAGGCAAAGCAATTATTACCGAACAGTTGGAAATAGATGGAACTGAGATTGAACAAGGAATTATAGAAATCGACACAAGCGGATTAAACTCTGGTATATATTTTGCTATTATTAAATCGAATACAAAAGCTGAGAAAATAAAATTTATTATAAAACATTAACTTGTTTTTTTTAATAATATTTAATAAATTATGTTTTTATAGTTACTTAGGTATTTCAAACAGAGAAATAAATGAAACCACTGCGTGTAGCGTTTTTATGGCATCAACATCAGCCATATTATAAATGGGAGAATGAATTTATTCTCCCGTGGGTGCGTATGCACGCAGTAAAAGATTATTACGATTTGCCTTACCTGCTAAAATCATTCCCAAAACTAAAACAGACTTTCAATTTCGCTCCTTCTTTGATGCTACAGATTGATGAATATTTAAGCGGAAAAGTCAAAGACAGAGTTCAAATATTATCCGAAAAATCACCATCGGAACTTACAGAAAACGAGAAGAAAGAAATACTTAAGCAATTTTTTGTAATAAACCTTGAAAATTTAATCACTCCACATAAACGATATTTGGAGCTTTACCAAAAAAAGCAATCAGGCGAGGAGTTTAGCAACGAAGATTTTCTTGATTTGCAGGTTTGGTATAATTTAGCGTGGGTAGGCGAGGTATCCAAGCAGGACGAAAAAATACAGAGCCTGATTGCAAAAAATCGCAATTTCACCGAAGAAGACAAGCGTTACGTTTTGGACTACCATCTAAAAGTAATGGCAAGAATTGCCCCACTAATGAAGGAACTAATGGAACAAGGGCAAGTAGAGATTTCCTGCTCACCTGAATATCATCCGATATTGCCATTGCTAATTGATTCCCGAAGTGCATTGGAAGCGATGCCGTGGTTAGATATATCAGAATTAGATTTTCGCTATCCGGAAGATGCACAGGCACAAATTGAGCGCGGAATTAATATTTATAAAGAGAAATTTGGGGTCTCCCCTGCTGGTGTGTGGCCCTCGGAGGGCTCACTTTCTGATGCAACTTGCGATATGCTTGCCGGACGCAATATTCTTTGGGCTGCAACTGACGAACAAATGCTCAAAGAAACCGCAGGCAATGGATTTTACGATACGTTGAAATTTTTCCCACAGATATACAGAAATGCCGAAAAGAATTTAGAAATACGTCTGCTATTTCGCGACCGCTTCCTATCGGATAGGATTGGTTTTGTGTATTCAAAATGGAACGCAAAAGAAGCAGCTGATGAATTTTGCTCGCATTTAGACAGTATTCGCAACGAGATTGTGAGGCTCTATGGCGAAGAAGCGCTCGATTATGCTGCTGTTACTGTTATTCTGGATGGAGAAAATTGTTGGGAATTTTACAAAAACAATGGTATAGACTTTCTCAACAACTTGTTTAATAATTTGAGCAACGAGGAAAAATATAAAACTATTACTTGTTCGGAAGCAGTTGGGACTTTACACCCCGAACACTCGAAAGCGTTCAGCCACATTCACGCCGGGTCGTGGATAAATGCTAATTTTGGTATCTGGATCGGACACAGAGATGATATAACCGCGTGGAAAATGCTTTCGCGAGCCCGCACAGAAGTGGAATTCCACAAGCAAAGTTTAAAAGCTGAGATTTTGCAGGAAGTAATGAGAGAAATCTATATTGCCGAGGGTTCAGATTGGTTCTGGTGGTATGGTCCCGAGCACAATGCACCGAACAAAGCAGATTTCGATATACTTTTCCGAAGACATCTTCAGAGAATTTACGAACTGATTGGTGAAGAAATTCCAATTAGTTTGCTTTCGCCAATATCGCTTATTGATACATACCAACAGTATATAGCTTCTACAAAGCAGATTTTCCCGCGCTGCAACGGTAAATCTTCAGAAATGCACGAATGGGAATATTCGGCAAGTTTTAATACTGCTGGTGTTATGACAACAATGCACCAAAGCGGTGAGTTTTTGAAAAGGCTCTATATTGGCAATAATTCAGAGGCTCTTTTCTTTCGGTTCGAGTTGGAACGGGCTCTCGAAGAAGATGATTTTATTGAATTGCGTCTTGATAACGACTATTATATCTTCATTTTCAGAGATAAAATTGATATAGTGAATAAATCCGATTATCTTTGTTTTCGTAAGCTTGCTTTAGGTGAATATATTGATATTGCACTTGATTTTCTGAAAAAGAGCAAATATAAAATTAATATTACACTCAAAACAAACGCCAAACGCAATATAATTGAATACACGCGGGAATGCCCGATTGTTTATTACTTAGTCTAACGAAATGAAATCAATTCTACGCAAAGAAATTTTAGAGAAATATTCTAAATCAGCCGAGTTTGTTCATAATCATTTTCTCAATAAAATCAAAACAGCAATAATTGCAGGAAGTGGCTTTGGAGAGCTCTTTGACAGCAATTCATTGCTCGGAGAAATTTCTTACAGTCAAATTCCAAATTTCCCACAACCCACAGCAAAAGGACACAAAGGCAAACTCTTATTTGTAGAAATCGGGGGTGTGCCGTGTATGGTATTCAGCGGACGGTTTCATTTTTATGAAGGATTTAGCGTTGAAGAAGTTGCCTCGGTATCTGTTTTATCAAGTTTGCTCGGAATAGAGAAGATGATTTATACAAATTCGGCAGGCGGACTAAATCAATTCTACAATGTTGGCGATTGCGTAATTATTCGGGATACAATTAATCTGCTGTACAGAAGCGAAGCTTGCTTATTTCAAAAATACGAGATGAAGCAAGATATTTTTTCAAGGAGTTGGAATGATAAGTTAGCCAAGAATCTTGCAGATAGCAAAATACCATTTCAGGAAGGAATATATTTAAGCACATTAGGACCTACCTATGAAACACCTGCCGAAATTCGTTTTTTCCGGCGCATAGGTGCTGACTGTGCAGGAATGAGCACAATAATTGAAGCAAAAGTTGCCTCACAACTGGGAATTGAAAATCTTGGCATCTCAATAATTACCAATAAGTTAGTTGAAGTAGCAACAAGTTCTCTTTCCCACGAAGAAGTGTTAATCGAAAGTAGCAAGGCTCTTCCGGTTGCAAAACAAATAATTGAAGAAGCCATAAAAATCGATTAATCCAAAATGAAATATTTCTTATTTAATTTAAATTTATCTTTTTTATAAGATATCGTAAAATAAAACACTTAATTTATTGTCAGTTAATTTAATGTAATCTTTAACAGGAATAGCAAATGAAAAAATTTTTACTGTTTATTTTTTTAAGTATAATAATATCCAGCAACTTACGTGCTGCAAAAGAAATAGAAATAAGCAGGGAATTCACCTTGCTTACGTCTCAGCACGCACAAGGCTATCTGAAACCGCTTTTTACTACTCTCGGAGAAAGCTTCAATTCAGGCTTGTTTACCAAAGCAGATTACAAAAAGACTTTCACACTTGGGATTGACATTAACATAATGGGTATGTATATACCAAACAGTCAGAAAACATACGACGCCGAACTGCCAGACCTTTACGGAAACACCAACAGCGTTCTCACAGCTGTAAAGAAGGACGGCAGAATAATACACAACGTAAAAGGCAGCTGGCAACAACCAACAATTTATGGAGGAGGTTCAACAGCAATATTTGCGGCACCACAGAATCACTTTGCACCTGATTCTTTCTACCGTTCGGTTGCATTTATCGAAGGCAACAACATAAACTTTATGTCCGGTCTGCCGGTTCTGCAAGTGTTTATGGGATTGCCTTCGAGGACGCAGATTCGCGGAAGATTTTTTTCTGTTCCGATAGATGGAACGAATTTTACATATTACACGATAGCGGTAAATCAAAACATTGACAAATTATTCAGTTTATTTGAGGATAATAGCGGCAATTCGCTGGCACTGCATTTTGCGTACCATTCAATGAAGAGGTCGCCCGGATTTGAAATCACTTCGTTTGCAGTAGGAACGCATTACAGCTACGAAATTGCTGAGAATTTTTATGCAACAGCGGCGATGCAATACGAGGATTTCAGAGGAAAGTTTCGTGCTATAAAAGAGCAGAGCGAAGACTTAGAACTGGTAAATAGTCCTTATCCTGAAATAAGAGAAGCACGACCATTTAATTTTAACATAGAAAGTTTCACAAAATTCAGGATTGGCGGCAGTCTGTCGTATAAATTATCTGCGATGGAATTCAGCGCTTCGGCATATTATGCTTCGCAACCGGTGCTTTCGGCAGGATTTTCGCTATATTTGATTGAAACAAAAGAAAAACAGCCACCACCACCGCCACCACCGGCACCAGAACCCGAGCCAATTCCAGAACCAACATTTGCCGAAGATATTAAGTTCGACCAACCGACAATAGACCAGCCAGAAGTCAAAATAGAAGAAAAAAAGACGAAGCTTACTGCCGATATTTCTGCTTATGCAGTTGAAAATGGCACTGAAAAACCTCTGCTAACAATAAAAATGGAAGAAAATATTTCAAAACATATCTCGCCACTGCTGCCAATGGTATTTTTTGACGACAATTCTGCTGAAATTTCCGCACGCTACGAACGAATCACCGCTGATTCAGCTAAACGTATGATTGAGAAAGATATATCCGAAGGCAATGCACTCGATGTGTATCACAGAATTCTCAATATTATTGGAATGAGACTCAGAAAGAACCCTGATGCAATAATTACACTTACTGGGACTAATTCGGGAATTGGAGCAGAACGCAACAACCGTCAGCTTTCGCAAGCACGGGCTGAAAATGTGAAAAAATATTTTGTTGAAGTATGGGGAATTGAACCTAATCGAATTAAAACTGTTGCCCGCAATTTGCCAGAAAAAGCTTCGAACAGCAAGGACCCGGACGGAATTGCCGAAAACCGGCGCGTTGAAATTTCGTCGAACGACTGGGATATAATTGCTCCATCTGTAATTCAAGACACAACCCGATTGATACTTCCTCCGATAATCAGGTTCCGTCCCGAAGTAGCTTCAGATGCAGGAATTGCCGACTGGCGGTTGATTGTAACAGCAAGCACCAGAAAAGTAAAGGAAATATATGGCAGAAGCGAGCAAATTCACTTCGATGACTGGTATGTTCAGGATGATGAAACAGCAAAAGCTTTAATCAAGCATAATATGCAGTTTAATCTATCGGTCAATGATAAAGAAGGCAATCACTATATTACCGATGTAAAAACATTACCCGTCGAATTGAAAACTATAAGCAAGGAAACAGCAAAATCGGGCGACACAATTACAAATGTATATGATTTAATTCTGTTCGATTTCGATAAGGCTACGCTTTCAAGCAACAATATGAAAATTATTGATATGATTAAAAAAGAGATGCCGGAAAATTCGATTGTAAAGATTACCGGATATACAGATAGGATGGGCAACGATGATTATAACGAAAAGCTGTCGCTTTCGCGTGCAGTATCTGCAAGCAAAGCACTCGGACGCCCGGACGCCAAAACGATTGGTTCGGGAGAAAAGGTATTGCTTTATAGCAATGATTTGCCCGAAGGACGCTTTTACAGCCGAACTGTAATTATAGAAGTAAAGATACCAGTTAAATAGGAGAGAAAAAATGAAAAAGTTCGCAATATTATTAGTATTGTTTATGTTAGGCGGCTGCTATCAAAACACAGTGGATAGCTTCAGTTCGTTTAATTTTCAGATGATTGTAAAAATCAACACGGAATATTTAAACAGAGCAGTTCCGAGCCAGTCGCTTGATTTTTCCAATTTAAATAAATATGAAGATTATCATAAAAATAAAGAGAGAATCAAGAAATCGCAATTGCTTCAATTTAACTATTGGATTGATTCGCTTGTATTGGAAAACAATCAGCCATACGACCCGAACAAAGATTTGCTTCAATTAGATTACATTATATACACACTTGTTTTTGCCCGACCAATAGCAGGAAACGTTAATTCCGAAAATCCTAATGATTTCGAGCCCGACCCAACTATTCCGGAATATGAGCTCGGAAGGTTTACAAATGTAAATATTCGGGATTACTACAGGAAGGCACATCAGATAAAAGATATACCCAAAGAGATTTCTGACCAGATATCTGAACATATTCTGCAAAGTCCGTATTTTTACATAAAAACAACTTATGGAAATGTTGCGGGCTCGTTGGACAAATATCATTTTCCATTGATAAAAGCAAATTTCGATTTAAATATCCGCTTCACTGTGGATTTAAAAGAATAGGAATTTGCGTCGTTTTCTTGACTTGCTGATTTCTAAAATTTTATAGAAAACATCGGCAGAAACGACCTCGTTACCAAAATTATTTTCGTCAGTCGGGCGGTTGCCGTGAAAATCGGAGCCGCCTGTTTGTAAAATATTGTATTTACGGGCGATAGCTTTATACTTATTGCGTTGCGTAATATTATGCATAGGATGAACAACTTCAATACCATCGAGACCCGACTTTATAAAATTATGAAGAGTATTTTCATCAACATAATTGGCAGGATGAGCAAGAACGGCAATTCCACCAGCTGCGTGAATAATATTTATCCCTTCGGTTACGGGAAAATTAATTTTAGGTTCGTAGGCAGGAGCATCATCGCCGATGAATTTGCTGAATGCATCGTAAAAGTTTTCGGCATAGCCGGCAGAGGTAATGGCTTTTGCAATGTGGGGCCGGGCAATTGGGGCATCTCCGGCAATTTCCAGAATATCGTCGAAATTAATATTAACTCCGAGCCCAATCAATTTGTTGTGCATATTTTTTGCACGGATAATTCTGATGTCTCTAAATTTGTTAATATGCTTGGAGAGTTCCTTGTTCTCTATATCAAAATTATATCCGAGCAAGTGATATTCACGTTGATTTTCGGAGCAACTCAGTTCAATTCCGGAGATAATTTCGATTTGCTTAGTTAATTCGCTTTGGAGGGCAATTTTATAACCGTCGATATTATCGTGGTCAGTAATGCTGATGTGAGTAATTTTTTGCTCAATGGCTTTTGCAAGCAATTCACGTGGAGATAGAATTCCGTCAGAACAATTTGTATGAACGTGTAAATCAGCAATTTTTTTCATTATCGGAACAAATTCTAAACAAAAATGTAGAGACGATTATCGGACAATAAAGTTTTTTCGAAAAAAAATGATTTTTTATTATTTTTATCTTTTATAATTCATTTTTTTTTTTAAATTGTTATGAACAAAGAATAAATTATATGTGAAAAATCAAATTTGTAATAATTATTACTACAATAGTAGAACGATTTTTTTTAAATAAAGTTGTTTATTAAAGGAGTTGAACTCTAATGTCAAAAGCACAATTTTCAACAAGAGCCAAGAAGTTCAAAATTGGGATGCCACATATTGTAGTATGGGGCGCTATGGTACTTGCTTTTTTCTTGCTATTCCAATTTAAATTAATTCCAGTTGGTATATCGCAATTTGTTGTGAAACTATTCGAGCCGAGCGGCGACCAACGTGAAAAAATCGGTTTCGTAAAATTTGATGGCTTGGTATGGGCTTCTACATCGCTCGATAACGAAGCAAAATTACAAGGCAAGCAAGTAGAAATTTCACGCGAAGTAATTAACAGAGAATACATATTCGACTTTACTTTCAAAGCAAGAACAGAAAAAGAACACGGATATGTAAAAAGTTCAACTGAATTTTATGCAAAATCGCCATTGCTTGGAGAAAATGCAATTATCTTAGAGCCGTGGGTAGCATTCTGGTTCTTGTCCTTGATATTTTCACTTGTATTAGCATCGCTGATTTCGATGTTTATGCCATCAAGCATCGGGCTTATGGCAGTATTGTTCGATAGACAAATAGATGCGACAAAGGTAAAATTGCGTTTGCAAACAGGATTTAGCGATGATATTATCGAGCTTCTTATTATGCCAGATGATAAATTAAGAGAAAAAGAATTGAATGAAGTACGTGCTGCTTTTAGAACTATTTGGGAAAGAACAGTTACCGACGAAGGTTCATCACCATATCAAAGCACACGTTTTGAAGATGTTTTTGACGAAGATACTGATATTGTGTTCTTCCGCAATGAAGCTATATACACAAGAATTAAAGAATACTTCTCTGATTTCGTATTGAAAGAAATCATCGATACAAAGAATGGCTTGATCTGGAGAAGAAATCGTTCTCACTTCCTGCACGGCTTGCGTTTATATATGTCGCACCACTTTACAGAAAAATATGCGAACTTTGTTACAGGTCTTGCTTATGGTGGTGCTGCATTGCTTATCGTTGCAGTAGGTATTCGTGGTTTGAAGTTTATCCCTGCATCACGTCCTTCGATAATCTTGTTGGCAATTATCCTTGAATTTACGATGCTTTCATTATTGGCGTTCACTCTTATTTATACAGAAGAAGAAGAACGTATGGACAAGATGCTCAAGAAAATGGAAGATGCAAACCGCAGTCAGCTTGATGCATTGCGTAGCCAACAAGCCGATATTCATCAGCTTACAAACGCTTTGGTTGGTCAGACTTCTGAAATTATTCGCAACCGTGTAGAAAAATCAATTCAAGAGTTTGTTACAAGTGGCGACCATATCCAAAAAATGATTGCAGAACAAATTGCCCGTAATATTCTCATCGGCTTGCGCGAAAACGAACCAAAGAAATAGTGTTTTCAAAACGACTTTTGCAAAGAGGTTGTCTTTCTCGGGAAGGCAACCTCTTTTTTGTTTAATTACAGATTTTCAGAAAGAAAAGTATAAAAAATAATACTTGAATAAGAATAAAATCAGAAGTAATATTTCTATTTTTTAAGTTTATTATATTTAATATTTTTTGTATATTTCAAAACACATTGATTTATATTTATTAATTAATTTTAATTGTTTTAAATGGTAATTCCTATGGACAAGCACGCAGAAATGTCGAAAATACGTCAAAAAGCAGAAAAATTATTAAGCAAAAGTGGTCCCATACTCGACGAAAACGAATTGCAAAGCATAAAAGATGCATTCTATGAAATTCAAGTTTATCAATATGAGCTTGAATTACAAAATCAGGAACTTATGCGAACACGTTCTGAACTTGAAGTATTAATAGATAAATATAGCCGGTTATACAACAACTCGCCTACAGGATACTTTACGCTGAACAGCGATGGGTTTATTCTTGAAGCAAACAACCCTGCAATAAAGATGCTTAATGAAAATAAAATCACTATTGCTTACAAGCCTTTCACTAAATATGTTCACAAAGAGTATGTGAAAATTTTTGAAAAGCATCTTGAGCAACTTACCGAAAAAATCACAAAAGATAGTTGCGAACTACTGCTTGTTCGTCCCAATGGGGAAACTTTTTTCGGTCGGCTCGAAAGCCTATCATTCAGAAATCCTGTGAATAATTCCATTCAAATACATACAAACCTGATTGATATTACACGTGAAAAACGTATTCAGGATGAACTGGTAAAGAACAAAGAATTTTTACAAACAATAATTGATGCTATTCCAGACCCACTATTTGTAAAGAACAATAAATCTGAGTATATACTTTTGAACAAAGCACTTACAAAATTCATCGGCAAAGAATATCACGAGATTATTGGAAAAACTGATACAGACATATTTCCAAAAGACCTTGCAGAAGATTATTTACTTTCGGACAAGGCTGTATTGGGAAAGGAAACAGAGTATATTTACGAAACAGGATTTGTTGATAATTCCGGCAATCACCACGTTCTTTTTGTAAAAAAAGCATCTTTTGATACCAAAGATGGGAATTATGTCGTTGGAGTTGTTCGGGATATAACTGAACTAAAGAAGATGCAGGAAGAAATTGCTTCTCATCGCGACCAACTTTCGATAGAGGTTGAGCAAGCAACTAAAAACTTACTGTTAATAAACAAAGATCTCGAAGACGAAATTGAAGAAAGAAAGATGATAGAAGCAAATTTGGAAAAAGAGCGCCTTTTGTTGAATTCATTAATTGATGCCATACCAGATTTAATTTTCATAAAAGATTACGAATATCGCTACACAATGGTTAATAAAGCATTCGAACGTTTCACAAATCTAAATCAAAATCAGATACTAAATAAAACAGATGCTGAATTGTTCGACGAATACACTGCAAACGGACTTTTCGATAAAGATAAATTTGTGATGCAATCGAACCAGCCGGCAAGATACGAATATTGGTTCCAGAAAAAAAACGGAGAACAATTAATTTACGATATTTACAAAATTCCATTTATCGACAAAAACGCCAATATATTAGGACTTGTCGGCATTATGCGAGATATAACGCAGTCAAAACGCGCTCAATTGGAAACTGCAAAAGAAGATAGGATTTTTAAAGCAATTGCTGAAATATCCACAGCACTGCTCGAAAATTATTCATTCAGAAACATATTACAGCAAATTGTTGTTACTCTTGGCGAAGTTGTTGAAGTTGATCGGGCATATATTTACGAAAAATATTACCAGGCGGAAACAAATCGGGAACTCTTTAGGTTAACATACGAATATTTCGCCAAAAACCTCCAATCACAGATGCATTTGACTGAGTTGCAAGCTTTATCAATTGAGGAGAAGATACCTTCAATTGTTAAACCGCTTTGTTTGAAACAACCTATAAATGTAATTGTATCCCAATTGCCTGAAAATGAACAGAATATGCTAATCGAACACGACGTCCAATCTTTTTTGATTATCCCGATTGTAGTAAAAGAGAAGCTTTGGGGATTTATTGGCTTTGATAGCGTTGAATATGAACGTGATTGGACTGTAAAAGAAATATCGATATTATCAATAGCAGCAAATGCAATTGGTTCAGCAATAGAACGAGACGAAGATATAGAATTAATTCGCCAAACAAGCGAGGCAGCCGTTGCCGCAAACAAGGCAAAAAGCGAATTTTTAGCTAACATGAGCCACGAAATACGCACTCCAATGAATGCTATTCTTGGTTTCTCTGAATTATTAAAAGAAGAATTAGGCGATAATCCAAAATATTCCGATTTTATTACAGGTATCACCAACAGCGGGAAAAATCTGCTTGAACTGATCAACGATATTTTAGACCTTTCCAAGATAGAAGCCGGGAAGATGGAAATCAAATACGAAGCAGTTAATTTAAGAGACATTATCGATGAAATCCGGGATATTTTCTCAATCAAAACAACCGAAAAAGGTTTAGCTTTCGACATTATCTACGATGAGAAACTGCCAAAATCCTTAATATTAGATTCGACAAGAGTTCGTCAGATATTATTCAACCTTGTTGGAAATGCAGTGAAATTTACAGAAAAAGGGCAAATTCGTGTTGTGGTAAACACCAAGGATCCAGACAAAGAAGGCAGTAAAATTGATATTGTTCTCAAAGTGCAGGATACAGGAATTGGAATAGAAAAATCTCAGCAGGAAATAATTTTCGAAGCTTTCCAGCAGAAGGAAGGTCAAAGCACCCGAAAATACGGTGGCACAGGACTGGGATTATCGATTACCAAACGGTTAACAGAAATGATGGGCGGAAAAATATTTCTTGATAGTTCACCGGGAATTGGCTCTACTTTCACTGTTGAGCTTTATGGAGTGCGTATTGCCGCCGGAATGAATATTAAAAAGGAAAGCAAAATCGTCCAGAATATCAAGTATAACTTTGAGGGTGGCAAAATTCTATTGGTGGAAGATGTGGATACCAATCGGCAGGTAATCGAATACTACTTAAAACCATATAATTTTAAGATTGTCGAAGCAATAAACGGACAAGAAGCGATTGAAATATTAGAGAAGTTCACACCTGATATTATTTTTATGGACTTGCATATGCCCGTTATGGATGGATATACTGCAAGGAAAATAATTAAAAGCAATCCATCGACAAGCCATATTCCAATTATCGCGCTAACCGCCTCTGCTATTAAAGAAGAAGTTGATGAAATTTTAGAAATATTTGACGGATATTTAAGGAAACCGGTTACCAAACAGCAACTGCTGAACGAACTTGCTCGATTTTTGAAACATTCTGAAGAAGAAAAACCGCAAGAAAACGACAATATTGTTTCTTATCCATCTATGGACGAGATAATAAACGAAATCACTGATGAAATGATTAAGGATTTCACAGAGAATATTTTGCCGGATTTTCAGATTGTGAAAAAATCTTTATATATTAGTAAAATTAAGAGTTTTGCCGAAAAACTATTGAGCTTTGGGAAGAAACATAATTATCCAAAGGCAGTTGAATTTGCTAATGAGTTGATAAAACAAGCGAATGCATTCAAAATTGAGCGAATTATACAAATATTAAACGACTTTAATGTAATAATAAATAATATAAATAAGCAATAGAAAATAATGAACGGAGAAACAACCAAAGGATCTGTTCTGATTGTGGATGATGTTCCCGAGAACTTGCAAGTGCTGGGGAACGTTTTGCTACAGAAAGGATTAGATGTCGGATTTGCAACCAACGGCGAAGAAGCATTGGAAGCAGTTCAATACAGCAAACCAGACCTGATTTTGCTTGATATAATGATGCCCGGAATAAGCGGTATTACCGTTTGCCAAAAGTTAAAATCAAATCCTGAAACTCAGGATATACCTGTAATTTTTCTTACAGCAAAAACTCAACCAGAGGATATAATCAAAGGTTTCGAAGTAGGTGCGGTAGATTACGTTACCAAACCATTCAACTCTGGCGAACTGCTTGCGCGTGTGATGACTCAATTAGAACTGAAAAAATCGCGGGATTTAATCGCAAAACAGATTGAAGAACTAATGGAACTCAACGCAACCAAAGACAAGTTCTTCTCAATAATCGCACACGACCTTCGCGGACCATTCAGCGGCTTGCTGGGACTTACTGATTTGCTATCGCAAGAAGGCGAATCAATGAATCAGGAGGAAATAATTGATCTGATAAAAAAAATGCACCAAACTTTAAAAAATCAATATTCCCTGCTTGAAAATCTTTTGCAATGGGCAAGCATACAAACTCAGAGACTCCGACCTCAACCTATAAAGGTAAATTTATTGAGAACAGCAAAAGATGTGATTTCGCTTCTCCAAGCAAATGCAGACAAAAAAGACATAGAAATAATTAACGAGATATTACCGGAACATAATGTATTTGTTGATAAGCAGATGATAACATCGGTAATTCACAATTTGCTTACAAATGCTATAAAATTTTCATTCGAAGGCGGAAAGATTATTTTCGAATCAGTATATGCAGAAAATGGCATATTGCTTAAAGTAATCGACAACGGAGTTGGCATACCCGACGAAGTAAAATCAAAACTCTTTAAGATAGACAAGCATCATTCCACTCTGGGAACAAAGAACGAAAAGGGTTCGGGTCTGGGCTTAATCCTATGCAAAGAGATGGTTGAGAAAAACGGAGGCAAAATCTGGGCTGAAAGAAACACTAATGCAAGCGGGACAACGTTTTTCGTTTTATTACCGGAAGCAAATTAGTTTGAAAATTCGAGTGAAATATACTGTAATATTTGCTTTTTGGCTGTGTTTTTTATCCCAAATTGCAATTGGCAGTCAGTTTACTAATCAAAAGTTAGTGCCATCGGTTCGCTTCCCAGAACAATATGAAATAGGAGTGATAAGGTTTTCCGGCAATTCTTTTTTTTCTGAAAATCAGTTACGTAATATAATTCAGACAAAAGAGACAAACCGAAGCTTTCCTCACAAAGTATTGCAAGCATACCTGAACGAAAGCAAGAAAAACAAAGCCGCTCCCCGCGTATTAATGCGAGAGATTAATACTGCAATAAAATCGCTTGAACACGAAATAAGCCTTTTCGACAGCAAACTTATTGAAACTGATTCATTTACCATCTGGCAATACTACAATATTCAGGGTTTCCACGATGTTCGTATTCGAATATTAGTTGTTCCAGACTACCAGAAACGACAAAATACACTGAATTTTCTTATTTCGGAAGGCAAACGCTACAAGCTCGATACACTTGTGCTGCTCGGACTTGAACAATTATCTCAAGATGTATTAAATAAAATTAAAGTTCAACTCAGTAGGCTACCTAATATAGAATTTTACGACGAACAGGCAATTTTAGAAAGAATAAATACACTTTACGAAATACTTTTAAATAACGGATATTATTCAGCATCATACAAGCGACCAACAGTTAGTATGGACACGCTTGCAAAGAAAGACAGCGTTACGGTGATATTTAACTTAGGGCAAAGAATAATATTCGGGAATTTGTATTATATCGACTCTACTCGTGGACAACACATAGTTACCCACGAAATGAAACGACGGCAGTTTGAAATAAAAACCGGCGACTGGTATAGCCGCAGCAAAGTTAATACTACAATCGAAAATCTGCTCTCTCTTGGGACTTTTGAATCAGTTGAAATTGATACTTGTAATAATCACGATAGGGATTCTGTTGTTGATTTTTGTTTAAAAACAGTATATAGAAAACAAAAGGAATGGAGTTTGGCTCTATTTTCGAATCGCACACCTATGACAAACTTTAATGCAGGTATCGAGGGAAACATAAGCCATAGAAATTTGTTTGGCAATGCTCAGAATGGTTCGTTTTATACAAGTTTTTCGTTCAAAGATGTCGGGAAAACACTACAAAACATAGATAATTTAGATTATGAAATGCTTGTAGGCGTTCGTTTTTATCAACCATTGCTGTGGGTAGTGGACTATACGCGAGTTGCAGCTACAACAAGTTTGAATTATTCAATACGCAAAGTTTATAATTTATTTCAGCTGAATACTTTGCAGTTTCCAATACGTTTTTCGCTTATGTTGCCCAAAAAAACATTTTTTAATTCAGTAAGTATAGATTTCACTTTTGAACGCGAAAATCCGGTAAATTACAATACAGCAATAGCGGAGGCATCGCGTCGGACAAGCAATCCGGAAGATTCCCTGCGTGTAATTGAATCATTTTATTTATACAACAACCTGTACCAGTATTTAAATGAACCGGATTTTCATCTCTGGACTTCGAATACAATGGGCATCAATTTAATTAGTGATAAGAAAAACGATGTATTCAATCCGAGCAAAGGTTCATATACTTTGATAAATATTGACGGATGGAATATTTTTCTATCGCATCCATCAATATCGGGCATAGCAAGATATTTTCGTGTGCATTTTCTGCATAGCCAGTATTTTTCGATTAGCGATAATTTAGTTTTTGCAGCAAAAGGACGATTTGGAGCAATAAAATTGATGCAAGAAGCAAATGTGTATGTTCCAATCGAGCGACAATTCTTTGCAGGCGGGAGCAATAGCGTTCGCGGATGGAGTTCAAGAACATTACGTTACACAAAAATCACATCGCAAACTTTTGGCTCGAGCAGGACTTATCAGTATATGCAAAATTTCATCGGAAATGCAGGACTGCTCGAAGGAAGTTTAGAATTCAGATACAGATTTCCATATTATCGATGGTTGAATGAATTCCTTGCCGAACATTTGAGTAATATTACATTTACAACATTTGCAGATTTTGGAAATGCTTTTGATTGGTTTGTAGGAGTGGACGATTACAAATTGAAATTTACAGATTATTTCTTAAAGCTTGCAGTTTCGGCAGGGTTTGGAATTGGTTATATTACACCAATAGGTCCGTTCCGGCTCGATGTTGCAACTCCGTTGCACGACCCCACAGAAAGGCGAAAAGCATTTTCCCGCACAGTGTATCACTTTGGCATAGGCTATGCTTTTTGATAATCACCAGCGGCTTCGGCAGCTTGCCGCTTTCGCAAACCAATCGCAGCTACCCAAATGCTAATTTCGTAAAGCAAAAATAATGGGGCAGCAAAAATCAGCTGGCTGATTGGGTCGGGTGTTGGAGTAATCACAGCAGCAATGATTAGAATAACAATAACAGAATGTCGCCAATATTTTCTTAGCATCTTTGGAGTAACAATACCAAATCGGGCAAGCACAAAACTAATCATTGGCATTTCAAATAGTATCCCCGAAGCAAGCAGTATCATTGTTAGAAAGCTAAAATACTCATTGATGTCGATGATATTTTTTATTTTGTCGCTCCCGAAGCTTGCAGCAAAAGCAAGCATCGAAGGTATCATCACGAAATAAGAAAATGCTACACCAACGAAAAAGCAAAGCGATGTGAAAAAAGTAATCGTAGATACCCAACGTTTCTCGTGTTCGTATAGAGCAGGTTTGATAAAAGCCCAAAGCTGATATAGCATAAACGGAAACGAAAAGATAATCCCGACAACAAGAATAACTTTAAAGTAAAGAAATGGTTGCCCAAAAGGTTTTAGATTTTGCAAATCAAGATTTGCGTTTGCCGCCGGCTTAAGCAGCACCAAATCCATAATATTGCCAATAAATACACCAGCAATCAGACAACCGATTAATATTCCTACAACTGAATAGATTATTCGCCGTCTGAGTTCTTCGACGTGATCCCAAAAGCCTAATCCACTCTCTTCTTCTTCTATTTCATTTATTTGTTCGTTGCTCATAAACAAAATTTATTAAAATAAAATACAAAAATAAGTAAAAAATTTATTGATTTTTTGAAAATTTCTTGTTAAGTTTATTAGATTAATATCAAGGGTTTTTATGAAGAAAGTTATACCAATATTTTTTATTATTGTGTTATTACTATCAAGTTGCGGAGTAGTTGAAAACCCTGTCGATGATATTACTACGGTTAAAATAAAATCTGAATCAAAATACAAAATTGATTTATCCAATCAATCAGACAAACAAATTTTATATAAGAAAAATTACTCAATTGACCAGAATCTTATCAATTACACGGAATATTACGCAAATGGCAGTGTGAAATCTTATTCTGAATATCAATATGATAACGCTAAAACAACAGAAGAACAGAAAAAATTTGATGAGAAAGGAAACTTAATTGGAATATTGAGAGTGCTTTCGGTAGTTGATGAAACCGGGAAAATAAAGGAAAAAACTCAGATTTCTGGCGACGGCAAAATCATCTCAAAAGAGACTTATTCTTACGACACGCGCGGGAATTTGCTGCGAAAGGAAGTTCAAAACTTTCAGGTTGGAACTGTTTTGCACTATGAATATTCTTATTTGTATAACAACGGAAGCTTAATTGAGCGAACTGTAAGCGAAAAAACTTCCAACGAAACCGTAATTACAAAAGAATCCCTGAATTACAAACAAGAAGAAAAAGCACTGCAAATAATCAATTACGGCAAGGATGGTTCAATACAAAAAATAAGAACGTTCTATTATAACAAATACGGTCTTATTTCAATTGAAACTGTTGCAGATTTGAACGGGAATTTGCTCGAAAAATATCAATATAGCTATATTTACTATTAATCCGTATATAAGATATAATTAATACATAAAAAGAGGTGCAGATGCACCTCTTTTAGTATTTATCCGGACAAATATTAAGATTTATTTTCTTCTTTTGCAGGTTTTGTTTTTTTAGTTTTCGAAGGCGAAAGAATTACAGAGAGATTTTTTCCTTCGAATTTCAAAGGCGAATCAACTTTTGCTATATCGGACATTTCTTCGATAAATTTTTCGAGAAGTTCTTTGCCGATATCAGTATGAGCAATTTCACGACCACGGAAAATTACGGAGGCTTTCACTTTGCTACCTTCTTCAATAAAAGCGCGAGCGTGTTTGAGTTTGAAATTAAAGTCGTGCGAAGCTGTCCGCGACTTAAATCTAATTTCTTTCATCTGAGAAGCAGCGGAATTCTTTTTGATTTGCTTTTCTTTCTTTTGGAGTTCGTAAGAAAATTTTCCGTAATCGATTAATTTACAAACGGGAGGATTGGCTTGTGGAGCAATTTCTACTAAATCAATTTCTCGTTCTTCGGCTAATTTCAAGGCATCTTTGACGGTCATTATTCCGAGCATACCACCGTCAGTATCTACGACTCGTACTTCTTTGGCTGTAATTTCGTTGTTAATCCTGTGTTTTCTTTGTGCTTCTTTTGTTTCTCTTTGTTTCCCAATATTTGGGTTTCCAACAACAAATGCTGATTTCAAGCAGTTCCTTTAAATTTGTTAATAATACTTAAATTAATATTGCAAATATATTATTTGATAAGACGAAAATCAAACTAAAAATTTGAAAAAAAATTTTTTTTTCTTATATTTATGTGAAATACATAATTGATTAGAGTTGATTTGCTTACTGCTTTGCTTATAGGAATTTTTGTAGGTTTTCTACTTGCAATGCCACCGGGTCCCATCGGGGTGCTTTCAATCAAGATGGGGCTGAACAAAAAAATACGCCCTGCAATGTATGTTGCGATTGGTTCAGGAGTTGCAGATTTTATCATTTGTTTTGTTGCAATCACAGCTGCAACGGCAGTAATGCAGGCATTGCACAGCTTTTTCGATTGTCATCCAATTTATTCAATTTTGTTTCAGTCATTATTAATAATTGCTTTTCTTGTGTATGGATTATACAGTTTGAAAAGCAAACCTCAATCAGAGCGACAAATCGAAGATACCGATTTGGAAGAGAGAAACAACTTTGTTCGCCATTTCAAGGAAAAAGGACCGTTTCTGTTAGGTTTTGGTTTGGCTATTGCGAACATTGCAAATCCAACTTTTTTGCCGTCCATTGGATATGTAGGCGTTCAGGTGCAAAAATTCACATTATTTGAAATCACAACATTCAACAACCTCTTGTATTCAATTGGTTTTGGGATAGGCAATTTTGTTTGGCTCTACACTTTATCGAACATTGTTTTCAGATTGAAGAACAAATTTTCAGATAATCTAATTGTACGAGTGAAGCAATTTGCTGGGCTAACTTTTATAAGTTTTGGCGGGATATTAGGCTGGCGGTTGCTGTTTTTTACCAAATGGTCTGAAGTATTAAGGCTGGTGATTACCTCCATCTGATAGAATTTTCTCATAATCAACAAATAAGTGCTTTTCTTTGATATAATTAATCAGTTTGAAATACACAGGCGAGTGCATAAGCACTTGGGCATTTCCAATAATAATCAGTTTTTCTTTTGCACGAGTAATTGCAACATTTAGTTTGCGGTCCACAATACTACCATTAAACGAAGTTACATTAGAAATCAACTCAATATCGATTGGTCTATTGACAGCAAACGAGATTATGATTGTCCGGCGTTCGGAACCCTGGAAGCGTTCGACTGTATCTACATCAATTATTTGAGATAATTCACCCAGATTTTTAAATATTTCGTTGCCCTGCAAACGAAAGGCAACAATTATTCCGATATCGGAATTATCAAGTCTGTTGCCGAGTTTGCGAGCCATAGATTTTGCAATATTGGAAGCAATTTCAGCTTCAATTTTGTTTGTTTTGCTTGTGCGTGTTTTCGGTGTGTTAATAAAAATAATATCGGACGCATTCAAAAATTCAAAATCATCGCAAAACTGTGGCTCGGCGGAATTGCTTTGAACAAACCGGGATAACTTCAACTTGTTTTCGTAGAACAGAAAATTGGCTAATTCCATTATAGGTTGCTTCATACGGGACTGGTAGGAAAGCATACCGTAGAAGTCTTGCCAATTGTTCTTTTGTGCAATTTTGAGTAAGCGTTCAAAATATGAAACGCTTAAATCGCACATTTCAATTTGCGAGAGGTCATCGTCTTTGATTTTTGCACGTCCATTTTGCAAAGGAACAACCGCCGGGAGTTGCTTTTCGTCGCCAATAAGCACAAATTTTTTCACCTGCGAGACTAATGAGTAAATATACACTTCCAAAATCTGGCTTGCTTCATCGACAATTGCAATATCAAAATTCTTGATTTGGAACAGTTCGTTTGAGGTTAAAACAGACGAAATTGTGCTAACAAAAACACGACAACTTTTGATTTTCAGAAACAAATCCGAAAAACGCATTTTTTCAGCCAAAGCTGCAATAGAATTTTCCTGAATTTCTGTCGATTCTTTGTTTCCAAGCCGCAAAAAAGGAAAATCGGGCGATATTTTTTTCAGAGTAAGACAAATTTCATCAACTGCACGATTGGTGTATGCTACAAGCAATATATTCGAATTTGTGTTCTCGAAGTAATATTTAACTAAGTATCGAAGCAAATAAGAAGTCTTCCCTACACCGGGAGGTCCCTGGACAAGAAAATAATCGCTTGCCGCAATGATTTTATTGAGCAACTCATTTTGTTCGTCAATAAGTTCGGGATATTGAATTGCGGGCTGAGTGCTTGATTGCGGTTTGGTAAGTCCCAGCAATAGCTGGCGTTTTTGTGCTGAACATCTTAGGAGCGAAAATACAGATGAATAAAGATAGCCCGAGATTGTATCGCTTTGTTCCTGTTCAATTATCCACTTATGATTGGCATCGAAATTATAATTTATTAGTTTATTAATTAAGCTGATAGTAATTTCAGAATTGGAGATGGACGAAATAATACCTTTTAGCACCTGATTATTATTGCCGGTCGATAGTTCCGGGTTTTGCTTTTTTAATAAACAAAGGTCGCCCTTTCGGATTACGTTAATTTTAGAATTAATGTTGTTTTGCAGAAATGTAAGATGCATTTTGGTGAAATCAGATTTTTCAGGTAGAAGCGAAAGATTTGCAATGATTGTGCCTTTCTCTATTTTTTCTTCAACAGATTCGAGCCACTGAGACGAAACGCTTGTGGAGCTTAGGTCGTCGCCAATTTTGTTGTGGAAACTCAGTTGAGCGATAAATCCAATTGTTTTGGCAATCAGCTTCTGTTCCAATTTTGAACTTGAATTGTAAAGCCGTCTGTATAGCTCGAAATCTGCACTTATGTAGGATGGTAAATTCGAAGAATATTCTGTATCCTGAAAAATTTTCTGAATTTGATTATCGGGGTCGTCTGCTATTCTTTTTAGAAACACAGCAATTGCATTACGGCAACGAATAATTTGTTGCTTAAGCAACAAGCTGTTTGGGACATTGCGAAGATGGTTCTGGGCAGCTGCAATGTAGAGTATGCTCGCGAAAACTGATTTATTGCTCAGATTTGCTTCGAGCAGCATAATATAGCAGATTGCCTGAACAACGTGATTTTTCCAGATTGCAAGCGAATATGATTTGTCGTAGTCGATGTAGGATAAATTAGAATTTGGGGACTTTCCGCTTTTAAGTTCCACAGCAAATAGTTCTTTTGCATTTTCGGCAAGCAAATCCAAACGCCCGCTAATACCATACTCCGGAGCGATAAATGAAGGTTCTATATAAGCACGTTCAAGGGAAATTTTTTGAACGTTCTGCCTGATAACCTCGAAAGAATTCAGCAATTCATAATATAGTTCTTTCAGATCATCTATTGAATGGACTGCTGCAACTGACTGAATTGGCTTGTTTTTGAGAGCTTTCTGGAAGCAATCCTGATAGTTTGCATTCTCGTCGAGAATTAGTTCGTCAAACAATGAATTGACTATATTTCCTTTTAATATTGCCCGATTGGTGATGCGTTCACTGATTTTTTTAATAAAATAGAGAAAAGGATTAAAGTCCTGTTGCGAAAAGCATTCAGAAATATCGGTAACATCGATTAGATAGTCGGGCTCGAAAACAACGAGAGAATAACTGCTTGTTTCGAAAATATCTCCATTTTGAGAAAGATTATGAAGATGTAATGTAGTGTTTTCCGAAAGTTCGCTTGCAAGTAATTGCCAATGATGATTTAGTTTAACTTTAAACATTATGCCGTCATCGTTTTCGAGAGTGAGCAAGCAGTGGTCGCTTTCTTTGTGGCTTTCTACGCTTTTGACATATGCTCTCGTGCTCGACTTTGTGTAAGGAAGTGTTTTGTTGTGTTCATCTGAAATTAATTCAATATTAGTGAAATTAGCAAGTTCGATATCGGGAAAGACTAATTTTTGTTTAGCAACAAAATGGAAAATCAGGGATAAATTAGCAAAGTAGGTAAAGAAATGACTTTGAATAATTTTATCATTATGGTGCCGGGCTTGATTTGCAATATATCGAACGAAATGAATTCTTTTAGCAAGTTTATTATCGAAACTATATTTTTTGATGATATAAATGATACGTTGGTAGAAACTCGAAAAAATCTGCAAATTTTCTTCATCGAATTTAATAAAAAAATCCCTGAATACTTTGAAAGCAGCAAGGATTTTTTGACGGTCATTTAAATCAGTGCTTAGATAAATCTCATTAATTCGTTCTAAACAGTATTTGGCAAAATCGTCGTTTATCATTCATCGGGTCTAATGTCTCTAATAGAAATTTGAGGTGCTTTTTGCCCATTCAAGTTATGGGTTTCGAGATTGTAAATAATAGAGAATGATTTGCCGCCGGTGCAAAGATGAATTTTATGTGCAAGATTTGGGCCAATAGCATCAATGACAAAATTGTTTTGAATAGCCCGGAATTTGATGCTATTGTTGCCAACAATTTTCACACCATTGAGAGAGCGAACGCCACGGGTAAAGAAATAAGGCTTGTTGTTAATAAACCCGAACGGAGCAAATTTATTAAGAATTTTCAAGAACTGCGGCGAAAGCTCATTAAATTGAAGTTCGACATCTATTTCAATTTTTGGAACAAGCATATCGTCGGTAATGTATTGATGGGCAATTTCGTCGAGAGCTTCACGAAAAGCAGGAATATTTTCAATTTTGAGCGACAGCCCCGCAGCGTGCTTATGCCCGCCGAATTCAATCAGAAGATGTTCGCATTTTTTCAGAGCGGAGTGGATATCAAAATTGTTAATGCTACGTGCAGAACCTTTAGCAATACCATCGATTGTTGTAAGAAGCACAGTCGGGAGGTGGAATTTATCCACAAGTCGGGAAGCAACAATGCCGATTACGCCAGCGTGCCAGTTAGGACCGTGGATAACCAAGCTACGTCTGTCTTTTTCGGCAATGAGTTGCTCAGCAATAGGCACAGCTTCGTCGAAGGTTTGCTGGTCGAAGAGTCGGCGTTTGCGATTTTCGTCTTCGAGCATTTGTGCAATACGGAAGGATGCGTATTCATCTTGTTGTATCATCATTTCTACAGAGCGGCGCGGGTCGCCGAGACGTCCGGCAGCATTAATCAGCGGTGCAATTGCATACACAATGTTTGATGCAGTAATACGCCCCAGTTTTAATCCCGTGCAATAAATAAGCCCTTTAATTCCAGGGCGCGGCTCAGTATTAAGCTGCTGCAAACCGTAGTAAACCATTATGCGGTTTTCGCCGATAAGCGGCACCATATCAGCAGCAGAAGCAATAGCAACAAAATCAAGATATTTATATGCGATTTCCGGTTTTCCAATTGCTTGCGAAATAGCCTGAATAAATTTAAAAGACACCCCACAGGCAGCCAACGATTTGAAAGGATACTGGCAGCCGGGAATTAATGGGTCCAAAATGGCAAAAACATCAGGGAGTTCGTCGCCGGGCTCGTGGTGGTCGCAAATAATTGTGTCCAAGCCACTTTCACTTGCATAGCGAAGAGCATCGTAAGAAGTAATACCGACATCAACAGTAATTAGTATTTTCGATTTTTTTTGAAGGGCTAAATCTATGCTTTTCTTAGAAAGTCCGTAGCCATCTTCGAAGCGATTAGGAATATAATAATCAACTTTTGCCCCTATCTCTCGCAAGAAGAGGCACACCATAGACGCACTTGCAGTACCATCAACATCGTAATCGCCGTGAACCCATATCTGTTCGCCTTCATCTCTTGCTTTCAGAATTCTCTCGACTGCTTTTTTCATATCCCTCATAATAAAGGGGTCGTGGAGCTTGTCGAGAGATGGCTCGAAGAAGTTTTCTGCTTCTTCGACCGTTTTCAGGTTTCTTGCAACAAGAACGCGTGCCAGACTAACCGGTATCTTTAATTGTTTTGCTAAATCATGTACTGCTGTATCGTCTTCATTCTTAAAGGTCCAACGATATTTCAAATTATAACCATATTATTTACTCAATTAATACAAAATTAATAAAATATACTATAATATCAAAATATAGTGTGTAATTTTTTACACAGTATTATTTAAAACACCGGAATATGATGAAAAATTAATTCAATTTACACCAAAAATTAACATAAAATTAACCTGCGATTAATCATTCAATTTTTATAAAATAATTTGTGTTATCAGATGAAGAAAAGAATAACAGAAAAGTATTAGCCCCGCTAAATTGCGGGGCTAAGTGTTATTTATCGAAAATCATTGTAAGGAGTGCCATTCGCACATACAAGCCGTTTTCAGCCTGGCGGAAATATGCAGCACGTGGGTCTGCATCAACCGAATGGTCTATTTCCACTGAACGTGGGAGCGGGTGCATAATGATTGAATTATATTTCATTCTTTGCAATACATCTAAATTAATGTTGTATTGGGATAAATCAACGTGTTTGTTTTCGAGCCGCTCGCGTTCGATACGGGTTTGATAGACGACATCTACTTTGCCGATAATCTCGCCAATATTATCCAAAAGTTGGTAATTGACGCCTTTTTCGTCCAAATGTTCGAGGATATCCGGTTTAATTTGAATTTCTTTTGGAGCAACGAAATAGAGTTTCACTCTTTCGAATTTACTCAAAAGATAAGCCAGCGAGCGAACAGTTCGCCCATAATCGAGAGCCCCTACGAATGCAACAGAAAGTCCGTCGAGAGTTTTGCATTCGTTGTAGATTGTATAGAGGTCGAGCAAAGCTTGAGTGGGGTGCTGCCCGCCCGAGCCATCGCCTGCGTTAATGATAGGCACCGGCGAGATAGCAGCAGCACGTTTTGCACCGCCTTCCTCGTGATGACGCAATACAATCACATCGCAATAGTTTGCAATAATGCGAATAGTGTCTTCTAAACGTTCGCCCTCGATTTCTGAAGAGAATTCCATAGCCTGCTCGGTAGATAGCACTTTACCACCCAAGCGAAACATAGCTGCTTCGAACGAAAAGCGAGTGCGTGTGGAAGGCTTGTAGAAAAGTGAAGCCATAATTTTGTTCTCGTAGTCGCGAGTGCCGCCACGCAAAGAAATTTTTTTCATCAGCTCGGTTCGTTCGAACAATTCGAGGATTTTTGGGACAGTGAACTGCTGGGATTCTACAATATGACGCATATATTTTTCCTTGAAGTAGTTTTTGCAAATATAAGAAAAAAATTAATTAGAAATGTGAGTTCCTGCTTTTTCTTCGAGGGCATCCATCAAACATTCGAAAGAAGTAATGATAGCCTTTTTCCCACCATTTTTAATAAATCTAATCACAGATTCAACTTTAGGTCCCATACTTCCGGCGGGGAAATGTCCCTCGTCGTAGTATTTTTGCAGTTCTTGAGTAGTAGCATAACGCAGACCTTTCATATCAGGTTTTTTGTAGTTTACATATACCTGGTCTGCATCAGTTGAAATAATGAACAAATCAACATTAAGCCCGTTAGCCAGCAATGCCGACGAACGGTCTTTGTCTATTACTGCTTCGCAACCAACGATAGAGCCATCTTTGCGTTTGACTACCGGAATACCTCCACCACCGAGAGCAATTGTAATAATATCTAAATCAATAATTTTCTTAATTACTTCTAACTGAAGCACTTCCATAGGTTCAGGTGATGGAACAACGCGTCTGTAGCCACGAGCAGCATCCTCGACAATGTCCCAGCCAAGTTTTTCCTTTTTCTCTTGGGCAACTTCTTTTGAGTAGAATGGTCCAATAGGTTTGGTAGGTTTTTGAAATGCCGGGTCGTTAGGGTCCACAGCAACCATAGTAGGCACAACGGTAACGAATTTATCTAAGCCAAGCAAGCTTAATTCGTGTTCCATAGCGATTTGGAGCATATAGCCGATTTCGCTTTGAGTAGTAGCGACGCACATATCGAGAGTGTGAGTATAAACTTCGCCGGCGGCGCGCTCTGAGCGAATCAGAGCGGCGCCAGCTTGCGGACCGTTTCCGTGAGTGATAACCACACGCCACCCCATTTTAATCATCTGAGCAATTGATTTTGCAGTTGCGTGTGCATTAGCAAGTTGTTCTTCGATTGTGCCGCGCTCCCCAGCTCTAATCAGAGAATTGCCACCGATGGCAATTAAAGCTGTATAAGCCACGATAAACTCCTTTTACTTTTTCATTAATTGATACATAATAGCTTTTTGAGCGTGGAGACGGTTTTCTGCTTCGTCGAAAACAACAGAATAAGGAGCGTCGATAACTTCGTCTGTAACTTCGTCGCCGCGATGAGCAGGCAAGCAGTGCATAAAGATTGCATCATCTTTTGCGTGTTTCATAAGTTCAGCATTAACCTGGAAAGGCATAAATATTTGACGGCGTTTTGCTGCCTCGGATTCCTGTCCCATAGATGCCCAAACGTCAGTATAGACAACGTCTGCACCTTTTACTCCTTCTTCTGGTGAATGAACAACTTCAATTTTTGCACCAGTTGCTTTTGCAGCTTCTGTGGCTTCCTGGAAAGCAATCAAATTAGGTTCAAAGCCTTTAGGGCAAGCAACTGTAACATTAACACCAAGACGGGCACCAGCATCCATAAGTGAATGAGCAACATTATTGCCATCACCGACATAGCAAAGCTTTAATCCTTCGAATTTTCCTTTGTGTTCTAAAATTGTCAGAAAATCAGCCATAGCCTGGCAAGGATGCGAGTAATCAGTAAGACCGTTGATGATAGGAATTCTTGCATAGCGAGCAAAATTTTCTACGATATCGTGTCCGAAAGTGCGAATCATTACGCCTTGGACCATACGTTCCAGATTTTTAGCAACGTCGTAAACAGATTCTCGTTTGCCTAAATTTATTTCGTTTGGCGAAAGATACAATGAGTAGCCACCTAATTGCTGAATACCTACATCGAAGCTTGTGCGAGTGCGAAGTGATGGTTTTTCGAAGATAAGGGCAAGAGTTTCGCCTTCTAATGCTTTCGAATACTTTTTACGGTCTTTTTTCATATCTTTTGCTAATTCAAAAGAAGCCAGAATTTCATCTGTTGTAAAATCCAAAACTGAAAGGAAGTCTTTTTTCATAATTATCTCCTAAAAAATAATAATTAAACAAAAAATGTATAAGAAGAAAGGTTTTATCAAACGGGTGCATCAGTTTGGTAGTGCCGAAATTGCAATATTTTGCCGGCACGGGATGCTGGAAGAGAAAAGGGCGGTCTTGAAATTCTACGCCGCTCTTTTGTGCTGAAATGACAATATGAATTATTCAGTATATACATTCATCCAAATTGCATTAAAACACAAAGATAATAAAAAAAAAAGATATAAAAAAGATTAAGTTTCAGTTAATTAGTAAAACTAAATTAACTTGTGTTTCGACTAAATAAAAAATAACTGTTGGGCAGCACATTTTATTTCACTTTGCCAATAAAATAATCCCCGCAAAAACGGGCGGGGATTATTAATAGGTATTATATTTTGTTTCAAACATCATCCTGGCGGCCACAGAAGCTGACGCCCGCCAAGCAAATGACAATGCAGGTGGAAAACGGTTTGTCCCGCATCTTTGTTGCAGTTCATAACCAGCCGATAACCAGATTGGTCTATTCCCATTTCTTTTGCAATTCTTTTTGCTGCAATAACGATTTTTCCAATAAGTTCAGCGTCCTCGATTTCGATATCGTTGACAGTCGGAATTGGCTTTTTGGGAATAATTAGAATATGAATGGGGGCTTTTGGGTCGATGTCTCGAAAAGCGAGAACATCATTATCTTCGTAAACTATATCAGCAGGTATTTCTCGTTTGATTATTTTTCCAAAGATTGTATCCATAACTGAACTCCTTTTCTCATATAAAAAAAGAAGATGCCTGCAAGAGCAAGCATCTTCTTTCGCAACAAAAAACATTACTTAACGAATGACATCTTGCCTGTTACTACTTCATTTCCGGAAGAAATTCTGTAGATATATGTTCCAGCTGGAACGATGATGCCATTGCTGTTAGTACCATCCCAAGAAACAGTGTTCAATCCACGTTGGAGCTGACCTTCGTAGAGAACTTTAACTAAATTACCGAACATATCAACAACTTCAATGCGAGCATTTTGAGTTGCAGGCATATTGAATTCGATATTAGTAACCGTCTTGAATGGATTTGGTGAGTTTTGAGCAACTTTGAGTTCATCAACCATATCGAAAGTAACAGTCAGAACTTCGCTTGTTGGGCAGTACTGAGTACCGTCCATATCAGTTTGACGTAAGCGATACTGATAAGTTTCGTTCAGCTTAACACTTCTATCAGTGAAGTTGTAGTGGCGAATAGTCGATGAATTATTAGCACCGTGAACAAATCCGATAGTTTTCCACTCTGATTCGTTTTCGCCGGCTTTGCGTCTTTCGATATAGAAGCCATAGTTGTTTATTTCAGAAGCAGTTTCCCAGAACAGGTCAATACCAACGTTAGAACGAACGTCATAACGGAAATCGAGCAATTCAACAGGAATATCGTCAATACAGATTTGAACAACGCTTTCTGGTTCGTATACTTTAAATCCGAAGAATGGACGAATCATAGGAATGAAAGTGCCACGAGAGAAGGTTTGAGTAGTACCGTCTTGCGGTGGAATACCCCAGTGGTGCAGATGAGCAAATGCCGGGTTGCCATAAGTTTTCATAAATTCAGTCCATTGACCTGAACCAGCAAGATCTTCGTAGCAGAAGTAGTTATCGTTAATATATTCGTTGTTTACCCACTTACGGAATTGCTTGTCGATCATCAGGTTGCAAGCAAGAGCTGTACCGGCAAGGTTTGTTTGAGGATCAACATATTGAGAAGTTGTTCTCATACCCATACGATAGCCAGTAGCACCTAAATGCAAACCTTCAAGACCAAGCTGAGCGATAGAGATCCAGTATGTGCCTTTATTAAGGATCACTGGCTGGCGACCGTAGTCAGTCATTCTATAAAGAACGTATCTATCGAATTGTGGGAATACCATACCGCTACCAAGCCCGCGCTTAGCAACAATATTTGAGTTCGGATAGAGTGAAATAGGAGTATTAACGTTTGCATCGCCAACATAAACAGAGAAAGCGATGTCGTTCATAGCTTGGTTCAAGCTACCGAACAATGCTTTAAATCCATAGAGAGTATCAGCATTGAACAGAGTGAATTTCATTGCGAACTGACCTGAACCACTTCCGGAGCCGGCACCGTTACCACCCGTTACATATATTGGATTGGTATAGGAACTGAGACCTGCTCCAGTACCACCATAAGCCTGACCGAAGGATGAAAGACCACTACCACCGGTACCTGAAAATTCAGGGAGTTGGTTTTCTTCTTTATTAGGATTGTCGTAAGCAAATACATCACTAAATTTAATCTGGAAATCAGTATATGTTGTATCGTTCTTTATATAAGAATCGCCACCCTCGAATATCGAGATAGCTTGAATACGATAAGTACCTTCGCCAGTAACTTTTGCGTTCCAGTTAGGCATAGATACTTCAATCGAGCGACGAGCGTTGAGGTTAGCAAGCTCGATTACACGGCAGTAAACCGGATCACCGAATGAACCTGCTCCACGGAATACTTTAACCTTCACTTTGAAAGAAGAAGCGTTAAGATCCGAGTTGTTGCTCAGATTAACTAAGATTGGAATATCAGTTGCCTGCGAAGCAGGAGCAAGAGTGTAAGGCCATAGTGGTCTCACTTGCGTAACTTCGAGATCTGGCTTGTTCGAAGGCATTACTATACGAACGTTATCTACAAGGAAGTCGTCGTCGTCGTCTTGGATGTTAGGTGGTTGTCCTTTCCAGTGATTGCGGGCATTTACGCGAATGCGGAAACGGAAGTTTTTTGCACCATCATTTGGAGCTAAGATAAATGAGTCAGGAATTTGAATTTGGAAGCGGCGGAATCCCCAGTCTATACCGTCGTCAAATTGGTCAAAACGCAAACCATTTTCATTCGGGTTAGTTGTTGGATCACGTTTTAACGGAACGTTAGGATTCTTTTCGTCCCAACCCATAAAGTATCCACCCATACCAAATAGAGCAAAGGCAGGAATACCATAGTAAGGAGTAGAGTTTGGAACTGGATGCCAACGCCAACGTAGATAATCTTTGACGTTTGTAACAAATTTAATTCCATCTGGGCTTGGACGCATAAATTCAACTACAATAGAGTCACCATCAGGACGAGTAACAGAATTTGCATTTGTATATAAAGTTGCTTTATCGAGTCCGCTCACAAGACGTCCTTCAACACCAACGATTTGCTGGTCGGAAAATCCACGATCCCAAGTATTGTCGGGTCCGTTAAGTGTTCTTTGAATTGCAAAAGATAAAACTGCACCGCGTTTATTGCGCAGGTCAATTGGGAATGAAGTAACAATATCGCCACCAGGAGTATTTTGATTTGGACTCCAGTCCGATCCGTCAAGATTTTTTCTGTTCATATGGAGAACTGGTGAACGAAGTTGATCGTTAGTGCTATTGACAGCAGAGAAAATACCACGTGGTGGAAGTGGATAGCGTGAGTTCTGCTCACCATCAGCAACAATTGCACCGATATTTACCCATTTATGAACAGAAGGCATAGCAACTTTGTAAATGCTATGGTATTCACTGAAATCGTCGTTAAATTCCTGAAGACGTTTCATAACGATAAAGTCAACGTTTGTTGTATCGTCAAATGGCCAGCTATCGCCAAGTGGTGGCAAAGATGGATCTGGTGAAGTATTAGCATCAGCAATAATAAATGCACGCATTCTTCCGATGTGGTCAGGAATGTATTCGTTTGGTTCAAATGGCGGGAAGAATACCTGAACAAATCTATAAGGTGGAATACCATTAACACCAGCTGGAAGCGGATAAACATGAGTTGCTGTGTAGTTATTACCAGATTTTGTAACGTTTGATAAACGAACCATAGTATATGGATCGTCGCCGCAATCCGGGTCAGCAGTTTGTGCAGCTAAATTCAAGCATTTTTGAGTAACTCTGATTAAACGGTTGTATACAACTCTTGGAATTGGCTGACGGAATTTTGTAACAGGATTTTCAGTATAAGTAGCAAGGTTATAAATCATAAATCTTGCTCTGAAAATAGCATCCTGAGGAGTGAAATTCACACCATAAGGACCTTGAATATCGTTGGAAACGTTATGAATCAAAGCAACAGGCTGAATAGCACCTAATTTTGGCTCACCGGCGAGCAATTCGTAGCTTGCAGCTTCTTCGGTAGTGATTTGCTTGCTAAACGACAAATCAGAAGAAGCAGTATTTTCGTCACGAACACGCCATTGAATATCAACTACTCTTAATGTATTCTTCCATTGTTTGAAACGAACACCCAGATCATTATGGGGCCAGAGATAGCTCAATGCGGATGAATTAACTCTATCGAAATAATGAGTAGTTTGTTGATATTCAGAAGCTGCAGTTGGTCCCCAAGGGAACGAACCAGTACCAGTCTTTGTATCGTAAGCAGCATCGCGTGCCCAACCAGTAACACCAGCAGTAGCTAATACACCGAAAGCAGTTGCTGAAGGAACTTTTTGTCTTGCACTAATTGGGTACATTCCGGTGAAGCTTTCATAATAAATAGTAATAGAGGAGTCTAATCTATTTAATATAACCTGTGCATTCGCTGAAACATAACCAACATCGCCAGGTCGGCGGTTGCTTTGAGCAGTATATGTTCCTTGTGGGAATTGATATGTACCGGCTTGCGGAGCAATATTAACAAAATAAATTGTTAACTTACTTCCATCAATTTCGCGTTTATAGTAAACGCGCCCGTGGTCGTCCGGACGATTGTCTCTGACGCTCCATTGCGAAAGATGCATTGGTCCCCAGAACGGAGCAATATATGCACCACGGTTTGTAGTAGTAGATAAATTCTGCAACTGGTTGCCACCGTTGGCACGAATACCAGCTGTAGCAGTTGTAATTTGGTTGTTTAGAACAGACACTCTATATCCGAAATCATCTGGTTCAGGGTCGGTCAATCCATTTCCTACTCTGGTTGTGCGGACAAACCAGTCCATACTCATTGGGTCGTAGGCAGTAGTAGCACCAGGAGGAATTGTTCTTTGCCCAGCAGAGTTATAATAATAACGGCGGTTAGTAAGAGCGATTACACCATTAGTAGAAACATAGAATGAGTCGTAACGAATACCGTTAAAATAGAAACCGAAACCAATTGGGATCGGACCAGCAATTGCATTATCAGTTGAATCCACAACAATAGGATTATTGTTTGCATCACGATGACGGAAGAAATTCACCTGAGCAGGATTACGGAAGAATCTCAAACCTTCTTCCTTGTTTGTCTGCCAGTATGTAGAGTCTACCAGTCTTGGTCCGGGAAGAATTCTTCTCCACGTAGTTGGTTGAAAAGTAGTATCAACAAAACCGTCCTGAGGTCCCCACTGGATAGAACGGTCGTCGCTATCGACGAAGTAATAACCGGTCGATACTGCGCGGTTTACTCCCTGCCTGTCAATATTAGTTTCGTTGAACTGAATAGGGTACGTAGTCCCCGCACTATTTGGCGCAGGACCGGCAGGAATATTCAGCCCGCTTTTGCGAAGGATTTCATCGCTCTTATCATTGTTTGCAAGCACATCATTGGCAAGCAGTCCAATAAAAAGTGCGATAATAAGAATAAATTTCTTCATTGTAAACTCCAAATGTGTATTTAAAAACAATCAATTTATTGAATTAACACTCATAACAATCTATAATTAACGTTTAAATCTCCAACCTTTATCTTCGAATTCGAATAGCCAGCCAGCAATTTTGCCTTCTTCGAAAGTTTCGAAATGATTCCAGTAATCCAAAGTATAGGAATATCTCGAACCAGTTTCGTCCTCTGGCACCTGACGAGCGTGAGCCATAATTTTTTCGCAACGTTCCTGCCAATCGCGGAAGCTCTTCGGACGAAGATCTACCCATCCTTCGTAGCACCACTGTTCAATATTCTCCGGTGTCATATCGAGCTGAGTTTCACCGCGGCGAACCGGGATTTTCACATCTTTTCCACGCAGGTATTTCTTACCATCTGGCAAGAGAACAACCAGTCCGATAGAAAGCATTTCGGCGAGTAGTTTCTCATCGTTTTTCACAAGTTCGAGTGCTTTTTGAGAAAGCTCTTCGGGTGAGAATTTGGAAATATCTTTCATTGCCCCTACAATTTTTCTCAAAATAAATCCTTCATAGAGAAGTTTGGAAAGTCTTGGTGGTCCAAGTAATTCGAAAGCAACAGAATCAACACCGTATTCTTTTTCTAATTTCTTAATTTTTTCGAGTGCAATATTTCTTAACATACCACCACGATATGTTGGACCTAATGTGCAGGCATCAAGCCCTTGGATAACATCACGACCAGTATTGCCACCACGAATTTCGAAAACTAAATATTCTGCGATTTCTTCGGGTGTAACAATTTCCATTTGCCCGAGTGCACTAATTGCTTCAAATTCGCCTTTGGAGAAAATGCCGTTTTCGCCGGTGTCGATAAATACTGATTTATACACATCGCCAGTATCAACAACACCAGTAGCATCATCAAACACAAATTTACCTTCGGCAGGACGAGCATCATCAAAATTCATCTTTACAAGCGGAATTGCACGACCGCGGCGTTTTACTTCTCCGTAAGCAATTTTTTTCCAGGCGATCGCAGCGGTTGGCTTTATTTCTTTGACAATTGGTCCATTTGGAGTGCGGGCAAGCAAGAAAAGCAACAAAGTCTGAGCACCGGCAACAGCTGTTTTCGAAAGCAATACGCGCGACGGACGTTCTTCGCTGTGTGTGTAAGGAATATTCACACCCATACCGCCTGTTCCGCTTGTGCCAACTTTAAAATACATCTTTGCTTTGCCATCGAGCAAGCCGCGATAAAGAATCTGGATATGTCTGATTAGTTGAGGAACATAGGCGCTTGCAATCACTCTTTCGATAAGAGCTCTGTCTAATTCGCCTTTGTCAATTTTCTTAATAGCATTTATTGCAGTATTATAAATATCAAGATAAGCAATTGCTGTTGCAGTATTTATACAATCTATTACTAAATCTGGTTTTGTTTCGACTATTAGATTATACAAGGAAGAATGGGTAAGAATTTTCTCGTCCAAATCAAAAAATATATCCTTCAAAAATTCGCTTCGCATATCGTCATTAGCAATAACATCGCCCCAATTCATATCTTTCCACTCTGTGCGAGCAAAAATATTGCCCCATTTAGGAACAAACATATTTGGATCGGCAGATGGGAATTCGCGTCTAAGTTGAGCAACTGCATCTTCTGCTTCCCACTGATTTAAAGACAAAATAACTAATTGAGCAGGTTCGTGTTCCATTAATTTGCGGCATATTGCGGAACCTACAAGCCCCCAGCCACCTAACACCAATACTTTTGAGCCTTTTATTTCCATAACTAGTCCAATTTTGTTAATAAATTATTTGGTTAATTAGTTCTATTCATTATATTAATTTAATAAAAATAGAAACCTATCCCAAATAAAATTAACAAATTTTTATATTTTGCTTAATATTTTTTCTAATGCATAGAATATTTAAAAATCATTTAATGTTGATACCTAAAAAATTAAACAATATTTACCCATTATATTATTAACACTCCAATAATTTAATAATTACAATTATTTTTTTATTTTTCTTTCAATCTTAACAAAAAATTATCCTTTAATTGTTAATTTTGTTAAAAAACAGAAAGAAATATGATATATATATTTATTGCAGCCGTTGTAGTCTATCTTGCCCGAACATTGTTTATGTTCGTAGGAGCAGGCAAAATCAGAAGGAAAAGCATTGGACAAGGTGAATTTGAGCCAAGCGTATGCGTGCTTGTTCCAGCCCGAAATGAAGAAGAAACAATTGAGCAATGTCTAATTTCGCTTGCCTCGAGCAATTACCCGAAGGAAAAATTTGAAATTATTGCCATCGACGACCGTTCAAGCGACAATACACTATCGATTATGCAGAAAGTTGCTGCAAAATTTGATAATATCAAAGTATTGAGCATAAAAGACGAACAACAAAAGCAAAATTTACGTGGCAAAGCCGGAGCCTTGCATTTCGGTGCAGAAGTTGCAAAAGGTGAAATTTTGCTTATGACAGACGCCGATTGCATAGTCAATCCCGAATGGATTAGAACTATAGCTAAGAACTATGAAGACGAGCATATTGGCTTGGTTGCTTCATTTACTTTGGTCGATGGAAAACGCTTGTTTGATATTATCCAGTCAGTTGAATGGATTTATATGAACACGATGGCTTCGGCAGGAGTTGCGTTAAATATACCACTTGGATGTTACGGCAACAACCTTTCCGTCAGAAGAAAAGTATATGAAGAAATTGGTGGCTACAAGAAAATACCTTTTTCGGTAACAGAAGACCTATCATTGCTGAAAACTGTTCATAATTACGGACATTCACTTCACTATGTAACTGACATCAACGGGACAGTAACTACAAGACCTTGCAAAACTTTCACAGAATACATCAGTCAGCATCGCCGCTGGGCAATGGGTGGACTAACTCTGGGGTGGAAGGCTGTTGTTTTCGTCCTATCGAGTTTGCTTATGTGGATTGGCATTGTAGCGTCATTATTCACAGCAAATTACATATTTGCAATATTACTATTATTGTTAAGATTTATGGGTGATTTCTCGATAATTTTTCCGAGTGCGATTAAGCTCAAACAAAACAAATTGCTTAAATATATAATTCCGTCAATTCTGTTTTTCTTAATAATAGAGCTAATAATTCCTTTCACATTATTTTCCAAAAAAGTTCACTGGAAAGGACAAATTTTCAAAGGATAGAGTTCAATTATTGGAATTCACCTAAATAATTAATGATTTGCAAGAAAGAAACAAGCTTTATCTAAAATATATAAAAGTTTTTTCGTCATATTTTTTATTGTTTTTCAAATAATTAATATTTGGAGTATTTAATGCCGCATATATATATAGATGGGAAACGCATAGAAACGCAAAGCGGTAAAACAATAATTGAAGCAGCATACGATAACGGATTATATGTGCCACATTTCTGCTGGCACCCGGAACTATCAGTTGCAGGAAACTGCCGTATGTGTCTGGTCGAAGTGGGTTTGCCCAAAAGGCTGCCAAACGGAGAATTTGAAACAGATAGCAACGGCAATATCATCGTTTCTTATATGCCGAAGCTTCAAATTGCTTGTGCTACTCAGGTTGCAGATGGAATGCACGTTCGCATCAATCACAATAAAGTAATCAAAGCACAAGAAGCAGTAATGGAATTTTTACTCATAAATCATCCGCTCGATTGCCCTATTTGCGATGAAGCCGGGCAATGCAAATTGCAGGAATATGCTTTTAATCACTCACGAGGCGAAAGTCGGTTCGAAGAAACAAAGAACCATAAAGACAAACGCGTCTCGTGGGGACCTAATGTGCTTTTCGATGCTGAACGGTGCATTTCGTGTTCGAGATGTATTCGTTTTGCAAAAGAAATTGCCAAACAAGATGTGCTTTCGTTCGTTCAACGCGGAGACCACGTAACAATAAAAGTGCAGGACGGGGCAAAATTCGACAATAATTATTCAATGAATGTGATTGATATATGTCCGGTTGGAGCACTCACCAGCCCCGACTTCCGCTTTAAATCCCGTGTGTGGGATATGAGCTTTAACGACTCAATTTGTATGGGTTGCTCGCGTGGATGCAATATTCAGATTGGTGTGCGGAACAACGAGATTCTGCGAATTGAGCCAAAGACAAATATGTATGTGAATAAATACTGGATGTGCGACTACGGTCGTTTGTCGTACTACAAAAAAATCAATGAAAATAGAGTAGTAGGCCCGACAGTAAAGAAAAATGGCACTCAAACAGAAGTATCCTGGGAAGAAGCAATTTCCACTGCTGCGTCAATTTTGCGTAAATATAAGCCTTCCGAAATGATGTTTATCGGTTCGGGACGCTCTTCGACTGAGAACAATTATGCGCTTGCCCGATTTGCTAAAAATGTAGCAAAATCTGTTAATTTAGATTTTTATGAAAGAATAGAGCAATCTTTCGCGGATGATTTTTTAAGAACAAATGATTTAAATCCGAATTCTGCCGGATGTCGCAGTGTTGGTGTATCGCCGGCATCAGATAAGTTTTCTCTGAAAAAATTATCGGAAAATATTACAAACGGCTCGATTAAGCTTGTTTATATTATGGACGATGACTTTGATTTAGAGGACAAATATATCCAGGCATTGCAAAAAGCAGAAGCAATAATTATTCATTCCACCAACCATTCGAAGCTGACTGAAATCGCAGATGTTGTGTTTGCATCTTCTTATTTTGCTGAAAGCGAAGGAACATTTATCAATATAGACAATCGGGTTCAGCATTTCGAACCAGCACTTGTAACAACGGAAAATCTTCATCGTATGGGAATGAAAATGAGCAGATTGGACAAATTCGGTGCTGCCAACGACCGCTGGACTCAAAAAGAACTGCGAAACTGCCGGCCTGCATGGAAAGTGTTGAGTTTATTAGCGTCGCATTTTTCAGTCAATTTCAACTACAACAAATCAGAAGATGTTTTTAACGATATAGCACACAATGTCGGTTCATTCAATGGTATGAGCTACCGGTTACTCAAAAGGCATCAAGGAATAATACTTGGAAAATCAAGCAATCCTGACCCTGTGCTTCATAATTATGAATCACATTATATGAAACCAAATTGATTTATGAATTAATTTCTGGATAATTATGGAAAATATAGGTTGGATTTTGTTAGAAGCTTCGATAAAGGCATTTGTAATATTAAATATTGTTTTGCTTGGAGCTGCTGCATCAGTATATTTAGAACGCAAAGTCTCTGCAGCAATACAAGATAGAATTGGTCCGAATCGAGTGGGACCATTCGGGATATTGCAGCCATTTGCAGATGTGTTTAAGCTCTTTTTCAAAGAGGATATCGTCCCGCGGGCAGCTGATAAGTTTTTTCACGCACTTGCACCTGTTATTTCGCTTGGGGTGGCAATAGCAGTTTATGCAGTTATTCCATTTGCACACTATGTCGAAATCAACGGTGTAAAGTATTATTTAGGAATTGCCCCCGATGTGAATGTTGGTTTTCTTTTCATACTTGCAATGACTTCGGTCGGTGTGTATGGAATAACTCTTGCAGGTTGGTCGAGCAACAACAAATATTCATTGATGGGTGGGCTTCGTTCGTCTGCACAAATGATTTCGTACGAACTATCGTTGGGGCTATCGTTAATAGGCGTGGTTCTCATAAGCGGTTCATTTTCGCTGAATGATATAGTTTTGCAGCAGTCCGGATGGAAATGGAATGTATTTTTGCAACCACTGGGATTTATCATTTTCCTTGTATCAGCATTTGCTGAAACAAACCGAGCCCCGTTCGATTTGCCCGAAGCCGAACCTGAACTTGTCGGTGGATACAACACTGAATATTCCGGAATGAAGTTCGGAATGTTTTTTCTTGCTGAATATGCAAATATGGCAACTTCATCTGCATTTATGGCTTTGTTGTATTTCGGTGGGTGGCAGCTTCCGTTCCCTGCTGAATGGTTGGGATTGCAGGAAGGTTCAATTGGACTTGCACTGGCACAATTTGCAACATTTATGATAAAAGTTGGAATTTTTGTGTTGTTCTTTATCTGGGTGCGCTGGTCTGTTCCTCGCTTTCGTTACGACCAGCTTATGAATTTAGGTTGGAAAGTTCTATTGCCGCTATCGCTATTAAACGTGATTTTGACTTCAATTGGAGTTCTTATTTTCAAATAAGGAGTAAAAAATGAACATAAACACAGAAAACATAGAAAAAAACAGGATGAATTTCTGGGAGAAGATATATCTTCCCGAAATTGCACGCGGATTGGGACTTACTTTGAAACGTATGTTTCGTCCGAAGATGACACGGCAGTATCCCGAAGAAAGGTGGGATCCGCTTGGTTCGTATCGCGGGCGTCCTGTTCTGGTGGATGAAGACGGCAAAGAACGGTGCGTTGCTTGCGGATTGTGTTCGCGCGTTTGTCCGGCACTGGCTATCGAAGTACAAGCAGCAGAAACACCTGACGACAAGGAACGCTTTCCCGCAAAATTTGAAATAAATATGTTGCGTTGCATTTACTGCGGTTTTTGCGAAGAAGTTTGTCCCGAGGAAGCAATTGTTATGAGCAAAGATTACGAGCTTGTGTTTGCAAGCCAGGAATCAGCAATTATGAGCAAAGAACAATTGCTTGTGCCTGTATCAGAATTACAGGATAGACTGGAATTTTTGCGTAGATATAAATAATTGATTTTGTAATTTTATACTCACTACATATTTTTAACAAATATTGTACTTCAACTTTTTTCAATTAATTTGCGAAATTCTATGGAAAACCTTCGGACGGTGCGAAATCATCCGAAGGTTTTGTTTTGCCACTTTTAAAACAAATACTTTCTAACACCTTCGAAAGAGTTGAAACGGCTTAAAGATTAAGGAAAAAACTATAATTTTATTAGGGTAGAGAGTTTTTTTATAGTTTCGATTAGCACTGAGTTATGCGGCAGCTTAAAAGACGACACCAAACCAAAAAAAATCACCTTGACAACCACCCGACTTTGAACTACGAAGGATGAAATTTTTCAGGGACAACTT